>Ga0153954_1000015_pt1 | contig 195536 bp, 175 predicted proteins | sample TSFL038MetaG_FD_102277 | JGI IMG/M metagenome (GOLD analysis project Ga0153954, IMG submission 102277) | Attine ant fungus gardens microbial communities from Florida, USA - TSFL038 MetaG | ecosystem: Host-associated > Fungi > Mycelium > Unclassified | place: USA: Florida, Wekiwa Springs State...
ATTTTGAGTTTGGCATAGAAGGGTGTAATTGACCGCAAAGTTTTTCCACAGATTTGGGATTTATTTTTGCGGGGGAGTTGGCGGAAGTGCTATCCCATGTCTCCAAAAGAAGGAGACATGGGGTACCCGCGGTTTGTGGGAGAACATGCGAAAAGCAACCGCAGATTCTTCGCTCCGTTGAAAAGCGCTTCCGCTCAGGATGACAACTCGTCATTTGGCGGGGTACGGGGCGGTTATTCTCTGCGGCGTGTTTTTTAGTGCGACGCAGACTTTTTTGGGAAGAGGGAGTCGCGGCTGGTTGTGAGGGAGTGCATGGCTGAGAACTCTACGCGGTTGCGGCCGTTTTGCTTGGCGCGGTAGAGGGCGCGGTCGGCGGAGCGGAGTAGTTCGCCCGGGTAGAAAGCGGGATTGGCGTGTTCGTCTGCGTTCCAGGTGGAGACGCCGATGCTGACGGTGATGGGGCAGAGAAAGCCGGAGGTGGGAACGGCTTCCTTGGCCAGGGCTGCGCGGATGGTGCCGGCGACGCTGAAGGCGCCGAAGGAGTCGGTTTCCGGCAGCAGGATGGCGAACTCCTCGCCACCGTAGCGCGCGATGAGATCGGCGGGGCGGTCGAAGGTGGAGCGCAGGATCTGCGCGGTGTGGCGGAGGCACAGGTCGCCGATCTGGTGACCGTAGGTGTCGTTGACGCGCTTGAAGTGATCGATGTCGATGAGCAGCAGGGAGAGCGGCTGACCGGTGTGCTGGGCGCGGTCCCACTCCATGGCGAGGCGCTCGTCAAAGCTGCGGCGGTTGGAGATTCCGGTGAGGGCGTCGAGGAGGGCGATTCTGGCGAGGCTTTTGCTGGCGCGTTCGAGGGCCGCCTGCGAGTTCTGAATGCTGCTTTGAAGCATGGAGGCGCGGAGGCCATAAAGAACGAAGACGCCGAAGATGAAGCCGATGGCGACGGCGAAGTGTTGCCGCGCGACGATGGCGCTGAGCGCGATGACAGCGAGGCTGAGGAAGACGGGGCGCGCGTTGTCGATGAGGCGGACTAAGATGGGACGGCTGGCGGTGCGTGACGGCTCCGCGGCGGTGGCGGGCGCGAGGATGGCGGCAAAGGCGAGCGTTGCGGAAGGGATTTCGTTGAGCGCGTCCAGCCCATTGGTCAGGTTGTATTTGCCGACGTAGTGGTTATAGATGGCGGAGGTGATGCCGTAGAGAGAGGTGTAGAGCAGGAGGGAGCGGAAGAAGAAGCGCTCCGATGCGGTGCGCGTGCCAAGGAGGAAGCGCAGCCCGGAGAGAAGGACGATGACGAGGTATTCGGAGAGGTAGATGAATTCGAGCTGCTCGTAGGAGACGCCCTGCATAGGCGCGCCAGTGAAGGGGAAGACGCCGAAGAGGACGGTGAAGGCGAGATAGCTGCAGACGGCGGCCTGGAGACAGTCGAGGAGGAAGGTGGAGCGGACAAAGACACCTTCTTCCGGCAGCGCGATGGCGAGCAGGACGGGAACGAAGGCAGAGAAGAAAAAGAAGTCGCCGATGGAGGCGGCAGTGGGCGTGGCTTTGAAGAAGATTTCCGCGGGCGCTTCAAGAGCAGCGGCGAAGAAGATGAGGAAGATGGAAGCGGCCGCGAGCCGCCAGTGAGTGCGAACGGCAGGAGGGCAGTGGGAGGAGCGCCACAGGCAGGCGAGAGCGGCTGCGAACGACCAGAAGCTCCACAGTGTGTAGGAGATGGTGAAGCCGTTGCTTGGGAAGAGAGTGTTGAGCAAGGCATGGGCACAGATAGAGATTGCGCTCATGGAAATAAGCGCAAAGAGCCCTGTGTGCCAATGGTGCTTCAAAACCAAGGTGCTCCTGGGGAGAAGAGAAACAAATAGAACCAAGTCATGCAGGGGATAGAACCAAGCATAGCAAAAGATGAATTACACGTGGGGAGAATTGAGTAGGTGGCGGGCGGTTGACGTGTGGTGCTATTGGACTGTGAGCGCGCGGATTTCCAGGGATTCGATTCGGTTCCTGCCATTTTGCTTGGCGTTGTAGAGGGCTTTGTCGGCGGTTTCTAGAATCTGTGCGGGAGGGGTTTCGTCGTGGCCTTCCCAGGTGGTTACGCCTACGCTGACTGTGATGGGGCAGCCGGTGCATGAGGGCGTGGCTTGCTCGAGGGCAACGCGGATGTTGTCGGCGATGTTGAAGGCGCCGTCGGATTCCGTTTCCGGCAGCAGGATGGCGAACTCTTCTCCGCCATAGCGTGCGACGAGGTCTCCGGCGCGGTGGAGGGCGGAGCGGAGCGAGTGGGCGATGTGCTTGAGGCACTCGTCGCCGGCGAGATGGCCGTGGGTGTCGTTGATGCGCTTGAAGTGATCGACGTCGACGAGCAGCAGGGAGAGCGGGCGGCGATGGCGATGGGCGCGGCTCCACTCGGAGGCGAGGCGCTGGTCAAAGCAGCGGCGGTTGGGGATTCCGGTGAGGCCGTCCTGCAGGGCCATTTCTTCGAGGCGGTCGCGGGCCTGTTCGAGTGCCTGCTGGGTCTGGAGGAAGCGGTTGTGGAGCAGGGCGGCGCGGGCTCCGTAGAGGACGAAGGCTGCGAAGATGAATCCGACGGCGACCAGGAAGTGCTGGCGGGCAACCATGGCGCAGAGCGCGACAAGGGCGAGACCGAGGAAGACGGGGCGCACGTTATCGAGGAAGAGCGTGACGGAGGTGGGTGCGGAGGTTACGGGGTGTTGTTCCGTGTTGGAGGCGCGGATGGCGGAGAGTGCAAGAACTACAAAGGGGAGATCAATGAGCAGGTCGAGGGGACCGGCGTTGTTAAAGATTCCTACGAAGCGGTTGTAGAGGCTGGTGCAGATGAGGTTGAGCCAGAGATACGCGGTGAGGATGGCGAAGAAGCGGCGCTCGCGGGAGGAACGGACGCCGAAAAAGAGGCGCAGGGTGGCGAGCAGGGCGATGGCCAGGTTTTCGGCGTCGTAGATGAGCACAAGGTGATCGACACTGATGGGCCGGCGGGGAACATTGGCGAAAGGCAGGACGGTGAAGAGGAGAACGTAGGAGAGATAGCCGGCGGCGAAGGCCTGGATGCCATCGAAGACCAGAAAGGCTGGGCTGGGTTTTTCTTCCTCGGGGATGACGATGGCCACGAGGAACGGGACGCCGAAGAGGAAATAGAAGAAATCGTAGATGGTGGCGGTGGTGGGCGTGGCGCGGTGGAGGATTTGCGAAATGGCTTCGAACAGGTTGGCGATAAACCAGGAACCGACGCCGGAGGTGACGAGCAGCCAGTGGAGGCGTATGCCGGAATCGGTGTGGATTACCCGCCAGATGCAGGCTGCGAGCGCGGCACCGGAGGCGAGCGTGAAGAAGAAGTAGGAGATGGCTGGAGCCGACTGCGAAAAAAGGACGTTCAGGAGCAGGTGCGCGCATAGGACTGCAACGCTCAGCAGGATGAGCGGAAGAGGCCGTGTGTGCGGACGTAGATTCACCCTGCAAGCTCCTGTCGGGGGTTCTTCAAGCTGGTTTCGTTCACAGTTTTCAAGGGGATTTGATGAACCAGTCCAGCATAACAAATGTAGATTTTTGTGCGGGTTCCGGGCGACTTTGGTAATAGCACAAAGGTTCTAGTACTGTAGTGTGCCGGCGCGCGCATCGTTTCGTCCGCACGAGTCTTGCGGGAAAAGCCCCTCCAGGAGTTATCGGTAAGGTGTGCCGGGGCTTAAGGGATTTTTTGGGGAATTCTGGTGCTATTTCTGGCTTTGAATCCAACTGTTTATATGGTCTTCGAGGACGGTGGTAGGCAGGATGGCGTAGCCGGAGAGGGCGTCATGGAAAGCGCTGAGGCGGAATTTGGGGCCGAGGGTTTCTTCGGCCTTGTCGCGGAGGGTAAGGATTTCGATTTTGCGGGACTGGAGGGTCGGGGATGGGGAGTCTGACGGCTGGCTGGCGGGAGCGGAGCCGGCTGCAGGAAGATAGCTGACTGTAAAGAAGCGGAAGAGGCGCTGGTAGGCGGGAAGGACTTGTTTGGTGATGGCGTCGATAGTCTGCTGCTGGATGCGTTGCTGCTCGACGGGTGCGATGGAGGCAGGGAAGTGCTTGAGCGGCGTGGCGAAGGGTGAGTCTTCCGGCTTGGATTCGGCGATTTGCTTGATCTGGGTAAGGGCGCTGTCGAGGACAGCTTTTTGCGGAACGTGGTGGTTCTCGATACCGGTGCCCATGTTGGCGATGTTCTGGTCGATGACGTCGGGCAGGGCGCGGAGGCGGGCGGTCCAGTCATCGTAGTCCTTAACGGTGGCGAAGGGGAGCTGGTCGGCGAGGTCGGCGTACTGGGTGAAGACGCCGCCGTCTTCGTTTACCGGTGTTTCCCAGTCGTGGTTGCCGGAGGCTTCGATGTCGTTGGCGAGTTGGGCCATGAGGTCTTCGCGGGCCTTGGTTTCGGCGGGGGTAAAGCCGGCGGGGTCAATGGCGGCCAGCTTGAGAAGGTAGTCCTGCTCGCGGGCGGCCCAGGAGTTCAGCGTGCTGGGGGAGTAGTCGGTGAGCTTGTCATTGAAGCGCGTGTCGCCGATTTCGGAGGCGAATTCGGGGGAGCGCTCGAGGACCGTATCCCAGTACTGAGTGGAGAGAGTGGCGAGGGATTTGCGACGGTCGTCCAGGGAACTTTGTGCGTGGGCGATGGTGGCGAGAAGGAGAATCGACAGAAAAATGCGGCGCACTTGGGACCTCGACGGAGAAGTTGCTCTGTGTCGAGTGTATTGGACGGAGGAGGGAGGGGACCGTGGACCGTGAACCGTTATGAATCACGGTCCACGGTTCACGTTTTTTAATTCGTGATTGCCGACTCGGTTCCGAGCAGGCGATAGAGAGTGGAGCGGCTGATGCCTAGCTGGCGGGCGGCGCGGAGCTTGTTGCCGCGGTTGAGGTCGAGGACGTATTGGACGTGGCGGTGGATGACGTCGTCGAGGTTGAGGGCGTTGGGCAGGGCCGGGCTGGGAGCGGTGGTGAGGGGGGCATGGGGCGTTTCGCCGGGTGCTGGGAGGGACAGGTCTGTGGGCTGAATGATGTCGCTGGTGGTTTCGAGCAGGGAAGATTCGAGGATGCTGGCGAGCTCGCGGACGTTGCCGGGCCAGTTGTGCTGCAGGAGGCGGGCCAGCGTGCCGGGGCCGAGCGAGACGGGGCGCTGCTGATAGCGGGTACAGAGGTTGTCCAGAATGGTCTGCGCGATGGGGGCGATGTCTTCCCTGCGCATGCGCAGCGGCGGCACGGCGAAGCGGACCGCGGTGAGGCGGAAGGCGAGGTCGGGTATGAGCTGGCCCTGGCCGGCCATCTGGCGGAGCGAGTTCTGCGAGGAGGCTACGAGAAGGATGCGACTGTAGGGCCTGTCCTGATTGGCCCGGTCTTGATTGGTCTTGTTTTGCAGGCCCTTGAGCACATTGAGCAGAAGACCCTGGCCCGGAGGGGTGAGCAGGTCCACGCGGTCGAGATAGATAAAGCCGGAGAGGCGCGCGGGGTCGCAGTCGCCGAGAAGCCACTCACGGGCATCATGGCGTTCGAAGGTGCAGCGCGAGAGCGGCGAGCGGCTGAGCAGATGGCGGGCGAGGGTCTGCTTGCCGGAGCCTTGTTCGCCTTCAATGGAGGCAACCTGGACGTGCGGAGCTGCGGTTTCTGCCTGCAGGAGGAGCTTGCGCCAGGCGGCGCTGATGCCTGCGGCTTCATTTTCGCCAAAAGCTGGACGCACAGGGCCCGGGAGCTGCGATGACATGGACATAGGAGTTTGCATGGTGCTCATGGAACTGCCTCCGTTACTAAGTGGAGGGCCAAGCGGGGCCCGCTGACCTGAATGCGGCCAACAGGTGTTTCATCGGCGGGCAGAAAGGAAACCTTAGGGAGCAGGAAATAGAAAAGCAAACGCTATGCAGGCGATTGCCCAAGCCTGACGACAAACAAACTAAAGACGCCGTGAGGAGGGGATATCTAGAGTTAAGTAGTATTTGACGCTATAATACGTACGTACGTGTTATAGCGTTCATGAGCAAACCATCCCTTCGCGAAGAGATTCTGAATGCTGGACTCAAGGTGATGTTTCATGCGGGATATGTGGGGGCAACTGTGCGCGATATTTGCACGGCTGCGGGGGCTCCGCATGGCTCGTTTACGAACCACTTCCGCTCCAAGGAGCAATTTGCCGGGGAAGTGCTTGACCGCTACTTTGCGAATCTGCAGGGGCATGTACGGAAGGCGCTGGAGGACAGGTCCCTCACTCCGCGGCAGCGGTTGCAGAAATACCTGGAGATCATCAGCGGCGTGCTGGCTGGGGATCAATGGAGCCGTGGTTGCCTGATTGGCGATTTCAGCATTGAGGCCAGTTCGCAAAGCAAGCTTTTGAGACAGAGGCTGGAGGCCATCTTCGAGGAGTGGCGTGCTCCGTTTGCCGAGTGCATTGCCGAAGGGCAGGCTGCCGGGGAGATTGATTCCGCTTTTGATCCGACTGACCTTGCCGAATTTCTTCTTTCTTCCTGGGAGGGAGCCATTCTCCGCATGAAGGTTGAGGGCGGTCCTGCCGCGCTCGACCGCTTCAAGAAAATTGTTTTTCAAACCGTGTTTTCAAATCGCGTTTAAGGAGCAGATTATGACTGTCTTGTCTGATGTCACTTTGCCCAGGCTCAATGTTCTCGGTTCCACGATGGCTTATCGGGAAGCGGGAGATCGCGAAGCACCTGTCGTCCTGTTTCTGCATGGGAACCCGACTTCGTCGTACATCTGGCGGAATATCCTGCCGCTGGTAGCTCCGGTGGGGCATTGCATTGCGCCGGACCTTATCGGGTTTGGCCAGTCCGGGAAGCCTGATATCGAGTACCGGTTTGCGGACCATGTGCGGTATCTCGATGCGTTTCTTGAAGAGGCTGGGATAACGTCCGTTTATATTGTTGCGCAGGACTGGGGAAGCGGGCTGGCTTTTCACCTGGCTGCGCGCAGGCTGGAGTTTATTCGCGGGCTCGCGTTTATGGAGTTCATCCGGCCCATGCCTACATGGAATGACGCTGATCCGGGCCAGGTGGAGACTTTCCAGAAGTTCCGAACGCCGGGTGTGGGCGAGAAGATGATCCTGGAAGACAACTTGTTTGTCGAGGGAGTTCTGCCTGCGGCTACTGTGCGGAAATTTACGGAGGAGGAGATGGCTGTTTACCGGGCGCCATTCCCGACGCCTGAGTCGCGGCGGCCTGTGTGGCGGTTTCCGAATGAGCTTCCGATTGCGGGAGAGCCGGAAGATGTTTACGCGCTGATTGAGGACACGCATCGCGCGCTGGCAGAGTCAACTTACTCGAAGCTGCTGTTTGTCGGGAGTCCGGGTGCGCTAATTTCACCAGCATTTGCTGAGGGTTTTGTGAAGGGGCTGAAGAATTGCAAAGTGGTGCAGCTGAGCTCCGGGCTTCACTATCTGCAGGAAGATCATCCGGATGTGATTGGCGAGAATGTTCGCGAGTGGCTGGTTGGGCTGGGCATTGGTTCCGATGCAAAACAGAAGCTGGCAATCTGAGCATTTCGGGCCGTGCAGCATGTTGTTAAGAGAGCTGTCGCCGAGGATCTGGGGTTCCCGCTAAACTCCTTCTGTTGAGAAATATTTTCAATCGGGAGACGCGAAACGCCATGTCCACATTGTATTGCTTTGATTGCCGCATTGCTTGCCGCTCACTCTTGTCGATTGCTGCGTTAGGGGCTTGTCTCCTGGCTCTCCCGGGTGTGCTTGCTGCACAGTCCGTTCCGCCAGCGCTGGAGGCTCCCGCCGCGGGGCCGCCGCAGGTGGGAGCAAACGGCGAGAAGCTTGTGGGCATGCCAAAGTTTCATGACCCGGCACCCTATGACATTCACGACCACGCGGGCTACAAGCAAATATTTGATGGTAAGAGCCTCAGCGGATGGGATGCAGACCTCAGCATCTGGCGTGTGGAAGACGGCGTCATGGTGGGCGAAACCTTTGAGGGCAAGCCAAAGGGCAACAACTATATCGTTTATCGCGGTGACAAGACGCGTGACTTCGATCTGAAACTGCAGATGAAGATTGAGAAAGGCGGTGGAGGAGGAATTCAGTACCGTAGTGTCACCGGCGTGCCGTGGACACGGCCGCAGCCTGCCGGTCAGCCGCCATACGATCTGAAGTTTATGATGACCGGGCCGCAGGCTGACTTCTGGTTTCCGGTCAATGCAGCAGCTGCGTCGTACTCAGGCCAGTGGTACTCGGAAAACACCCTGCAGGGCATCCTCGCGTATCGCGGACAGGTTACGGAGGCGTTGCCGGGGCAGGCGAATCGCCTTGTTGCCAATATCGGCGACAAGCAGGCGCTGGGCGGCTATGTAAAGGTCAATGAATGGAATGATTACGAGATCATTGCGCGTGGCGGCGTGATGATGCACATCATGAACGGCCAGTTGATGGCTGTCTTCATCGATGACAATCAGGACTCTGTCAATAACCAGCCGGGGCTCATCGGTTTCGAGATTGAAAGTCAGCCATGCAAGATCTCTGTGCGCGATATCTGGCTGCGGAAGTTCGACTAGTTGATAAGCGACAGATGACAGCAGCGGGATTCCGTTGTATCGGGTGTCTTGTTTTGAAGTAAAACGAAACAGCGCCGGCTATCTGTGCGATAGCCGGCGCTGTTGTTTTTCTTGTCCTTTGTCCCTAGTTTTGGAATCGCCTGCTTGGGGTGTCGGAGAAGATCTGGCCATCGCGGATGTGGACGACGCGGTGGGCGTGCTCGGCAATGTCGGGCTCGTGGGTGACGAGGACGATGGTGTTGCCCTTGGCATGGAGGTTCTCAAAGAGCGCCATGATTTCTACGCCGGTTTTGGAGTCGAGGTTGCCGGTGGGCTCGTCGGCCAGGATGATGGACGGGTTGTTGATGAGCGCACGGGCGATGGCTACGCGCTGGCGCTGGCCGCCGGAGAGCTCGTTGGGCTTGTGCATCATGCGTTCTTCAAGGCCGACGCTGGCGAGAGAGGCTTTGGCGCGTTCGGCGCGCTCGTGCGCGGGGGTGCCGTTGTAGATGAGCGGCAGCTCCACGTTGTGCAGAGAGGTGGCGCGGGAGAGCAGGTTGAAGGTCTGGAAGACGAAACCGATCTCCTTGTTGCGGATGCGGGCGAGCTGGTCATCGTCGAGGTCGCTGACGAGCTGGTTGTTGAGCCAATACTGGCCTTTCGACGGCGTGTCGAGGCAACCGATGAGGTTCATCAGCGTGGATTTGCCGGAGCCTGACGGGCCCATGATAGCAACGTACTCATTGCGTTTGATGCGCAGCGAGACGCCTCGCAGGGCGTGGACCTGCTGCTCGGAGCCCATGTCATAGGTGCGCCATAGATCCTGCACCACGATGACGTCACCCTGCGCGGGCTCGGCTGGTTGGGTGGCTACTTCTGTTCCGACGATGTCGAGGGCCATGCTCATTTTTTCCTCAGAGTACTGGGTGCGGGGTACAGGGCGCGAGACACGACTGCCAGTTCACAAGCCGATTTTCGTGCCCTGCACCCGGTCCCCTGTACCCTTGATCCTCTGTACTGAATGACGTACGCAGATTTGTTTTGCTTCGTTCCATTACGCACTAAGTGGTGCTGTTTGGCGTTGGCGGCTTCTCGGTATCCCGCTTGATGAGCGCGTTCTCTTTCAGGCCTCGCAGGGTCTTGTAAGGGCCGGTGACGATTTCGTCGCCTTCCTTGAGTCCGCTGAGCACCTCAATCTGCGTGGCGCCGGTAATGCCGGTGGTGACGGGCACGAAGTGTGTGCGGAGGCGGCCGTTCTTGTCCTTGTCGACTACGAAGACGCCCTGCTGATCCGCAGCGGCGGGCCCACTTGCGGGTTTGGTTGCGGCCTGCACGTTGGCGGAGCCGGGGGCGGGTGTATCTGGCGGCTTGATGGTAAGTGCCTGGATGGGCAGTGCAAGGACGTTGGCCTTGGATGCCGTGGTGATCTTGGCGGTGGTCGAAAGGCCGGGGCGGAGCGCGTCATCGGGTTTATCGAGCGTGACAACGACCTTGAAGTCCTTGGCCTCTTCTGTGCCGGAGGTGGACTGCGAGGTGGCTACGCCGGTGGAGCGCAGGAGGGCCTGGTCGCCGACGAGGGTGACGTGGCCTTTGAAGATGCGGCCGGGGATGGCGTCGACGGTGACATCGGCGGGTTGGCCGATCTTGACGTTGACGATGTCGGTTTCGTCGACCTTGACCTCGGCGGTGATGACGCTCATGTCGGCAACGGTCATGAAGGTGGAGCCTTCGGTGTTCTGGATGCCTTCGACGACGGTTTCGCCCTCGCGGACGGGCTGATTGGTGACGATGCCGTCAAAAGGGGCGATGGCATTGGTCAGCTCCAGCGCGTTCTTGTTGGCGCGGAGGGTGGCAACCTGCGTGCCAAGGTGGCCACGGGCGGAGTCGGTCTGCGCTTTGGCCTGGTTGAGCTGCGCGATGTTCTGGTCGAGCGTGGCGACATCGGTATCGTAGGCGGCCTTCTTTGCGTCGTAGTCCTGCTTGGCGAGGATGCCGGCCTTGTAGAGGTTCTGTGCGCGGTCCCAGTCGAGCTTTTTCTGCTCGAGGTCGGCACGGGCGTGCTCGATGTTGGCCTCTGCGGTCTTTTCGGCGGCGATGTAGCTATTGATATCCGTTTTGGCTGCAGAGATGGCGGCCTGCTGGCCGGCGACCTGCGCGGTCTGCTGGACGTTCTCGACGGTAGCAACGAGCTGGCCCTTCTTTACGTGGTCGCCTTCCTTGACGTAGAGATGCGTGATGCGGCCCATAGCGGTGGCGCCGAGGTTGGCATAAGTTTTGGGCTTGATCTGGCCGGTGCCGCTGACCACGGTGGTCAGGTCCTGGCGGACAACCTTGGCAGTGAGCACTTTCGTGTATCCAGACTGTTGCTTGATGACCATGAAGGTAATCAGACCGGCCACTACAAGCACAGCAAGGGCAATCAACAGGATTTTTTTCATTGGGAGTTCAGGCTCCGTGGAATTCCGACATTCAGTGTACGCAAAAAGAGGGAGAGTTGTTCCGGAAAAAGGGGAGAGGAGATCAAGGGGCGATGAATGGGGAAAACTACTGCTGATGGAAGGCAATTTGTTTCCATGGGTGATATCATGTCCTCAAGAATGACAGCATTGCTATCACTCGATGGGAGGTGCAGTTTTATGGCAGTTGTGACAGTTCGAAATCTGCCGGAAGAGACGCATCGGGCTTTGCGTGTGCGGGCGGCGAATCATGGCTGCAGCACAGAGGCGGAAATCCGTGCCATTTTGAATGAGGCAGTGCGCCCGGCGAAGCGTGTGCGCATTGGTTCGGAGCTGGCCGCGTTAGGAAAGAAGTTTGGCGGAATTGAGCTGGAAATCACTCGCGAAAAAGCAGAGACCGAGGAGGCCTCGTTCGAGTGATTATTCTCGACACGGACGTGGTTTCTGAGCCAATGAAGCGGCAGCGGGCGGAGCGGGTTCTGGAATGGCTGGATGAACAGGCCGCCGACACCTTATATCTGACCGCTGTTTCCTTTGCAGAGCTTTTGACGGGCGTGGCTTTTCTGCCGGACGGAAAGCGCAAGGCGGGCTTGCATTCCGGGCTGACCACGCTGATTGAGCGTCTGTTTGGGGCGCGGATTCTGGTGTTTGACCATGTAGCCGCGGAGTATTACGCGAAGATTGCAGCCCGGATGCGCGGTGCCGGTCTTGGTATTTCGGTCGCCGACTGCCAGATCGCCTCCATTGCACAGGCGCACGGTTTTCTTGTTGCCACGCGAGATGAGGAGCCGTTTCGAGCAGCTGGGGTGGGTGTAATCAATCCATGGGAGTAATTGTCTGTTGACCTGTTTTCGATTTCACAGTCCAAAAGCTTAGACTTCCGCGCAGGGATATCTGAACACCATTGCGGATTTGCTTGCGGGGGCTGTTGCGGGAACGTAAAATAGGGCAATCAGAATCGGGGAAGATTCAGGAGTTCTTGAAGGCCATGATGTCCAAACGCTGTTCCTTGCTCGTAGCCGCTATTGCTTGCGGCTTTGTCGCCGTACCCGTCTCCAAGTTGGCCGCCCAGAACTCAAATCCTTCGGCGCAGCAGCCTGCGGCCTCGGATCAAGCTCCGGCGCAGGGGCAGGATGTTGACCCCCTCAAGCGCCAGCGTAGTGACAAGGAAACCTTCCAGGCTCGCAAGGAACTGAAACAGGAGTTGAAGGGCGCCTACAAGACCTGGCTTGAGCAGGACGTGGCCTACATTATTACGGATGAAGAACGGAAGGCTTTCAAGAGCCTTTCGAACGATGAAGAGCGCGAAGCCTTTATTGAAAACTTCTGGCTGCGCCGCAATCCGAATCCCGATTCTCCGGAAAACGAGTTCCGCGACGAGCACTACCGCCGCATTGCTTACGCCAACGAGCATTTTGCCGCCGGCAAGCCGGGATGGAAGACCGACCGCGGTCATATCTATATTGCCTTCGGCAAGCCGGATTCTGAGGATTCGCACCCTTCGGGCGGTTCATACCAGCGCCCCATGGATGAGGGCGGCGGCGAGACTTCAACCTTCCCGTTCACGGTCTGGCACTACCGTTACATCGAAGGCATTGGCGACAACATTGATATTGAATTCGTCGATACCTGCCAGTGCGGCGACTACCACTTTACGATTGACCGCTCTGAGAAGGACGCGTTGCTGCGCGTGCCGGGCGCGGGTCTGACGCAGTGGGAAGAGATGGGCATGGCGAAGAAGGCCGACCGCTTTAAGGGCGGCGGCGAAGCGCTGGGCACGGGACCGCAGTCGAGCGGACAGAACTCCAAGGAGTTTGACCGCATTGAGCTGGCGGCCAAGCTGTTTGCGCCTCCGCCGATCAAGTTCAAGGATCTGGATGCTTTCGTTTCCGAGCACACGATTTTGACCGGGCCACCGCTGCCGTTTGATGTTCGCACGGACTTTGTGAGGGTGACGGAGAGCACGGTGCTGGTGCCGGTTACGCTGCAGATCAAGAACCGCGACATTACGTTTGTGACCAAGGATGGCGTCTCGAAGGGCGTCGTGAACATCCTGGGTAAGGTGACGACGCTGACGCACAAGACGGTGCAGACCTTTGAGGACACTGTGCAAGTGACGGAGCCTGCGGAGCTGCTCGAAAAGAAGCTGGATCAGCCGTCGATTTACTGGCAGGCGCTTCCGCTGCGTCCGGGGCTCTATCGGCTCGACATTGCGATTAAGGATGTGAACAATCCGGACCACGTGGGCGTGTATGGACGCGGCATCAACGTGCCGACGTACAGCGATGAAAAGCTATCCACGTCTTCGTTGATTCTTTCGGACAACGTGACGCCGGTGGATTCGCACTCGGTGGGCACGGGCAGCTGCGTGATTGGCAACACGAAGGTTTGCCCGCGCGTGCAAGTGAACCCAGCCACTCCGGTGAGCTACAAGCGGAACCAGAATCTTGCCTTCTGGATGCAGGTGTACAACCTGGGCATCGACGAGCAGAGCAAGAGCAACATGGCTACGGTGACCTACCAGATTGTGGATACGGCCACCAATAATGTGATTTTCGAGAAGCAGATGGATTCCAAGGAGTTAGGGACGCATAGCGACCAGCTGACAGTGGAGAAATCGCTTCCGATTGCGGGGCTTAGTCCAGGCAAATACAAGGTAACCATCAAGGTCAACGACACTATTTCCAAACAAGAGATTGCGCAATCGGCACCTTTTGTCGTGGAATAGTAACAATCCCTTCGCGAAAGACCGCTACCCGGCTGTGAGCCGAGGGCAGGTGCGGGGAAAAATGAAGTGATTTTTAGCCAGGACGCCGCGCAGTCACAAGTTTAAAAAAAGTGATTTTACGCAGGCTCCATCTCGCGTTGTTTCTGCTGCTGGCAACCGTAGCCGCTGTGCCTCCCATGGCGCATGCGCTGGCTGGTGTTCCGGTGAGCGGCGTGGTGCGCAACTCTGCAGGCGTGCCGCAGATGGGTGCGCAGGTGCAATTGCTGCGGCCTGACATGACGGTGATTGCCACCGCGATAACGGATAGCAACGGAGCCTTCAGCTTCCAGTCCATCCTTCCCGGAAAATATGCACTCAAGGCGATGGGCGCTTCGTTTTTGCCCTCGCTGCGCGAGAACGTGCGCGTGCGCACAGCGACGGTCGTGGGTTTGACGCTGAACACGCTCTATGAAGTAATGCAGTGGCTGCCGAGCCAGCCGCGCAACGCGGGCACGCCGAAGGATGACTGGGCGTGGACGCTGCGGTCAGCGGCGAACCGTCCGTTGCTGCGCTGGCTGGAGGATGGGCCGCTGGTGGTGGTTTCTGACGGACCGAATACGCACCCGAGGCTGAAGGCGAGGCTGGTGGCGAGCGGCCAGCAGGGCAGCTTTGGCGAGAACGGCGAGCGGATTTCGATGGAAGTGGAAGATACGCCGTCCCAGAGTCGCGAGCTGCTGGCGCGTGTGGACTTTGATCCTGCGACAGATGCTGGCATGGAATCGATGCTCGGCTTTCGGCAGGACTTGGGTTTTGCGGGATCGGTCGAGACGGTTGCGGCGGTTGCGGTGCATCCGGAGATTGAGGGCGCGGGTGCCGAAGGACTGGAGGAGGCTTCGGTTAAGACGTCGGAGCGCATGGTCTTTGGTGACTCTGCCGAGGCGGAGGTTGGGTCGCAGCAGGTGCTGGCGCGGTTCTCGGCAAATCCGGCAGGCGGGAATACGATTTTTGCGGCTCTGCCTTATGCCGACGTGAATTGGCATAAGGGTGACTCGACAATTCGCTATCGCATGGCGACGGCGATGCCGGCCATTGGCGCTGATAAGTCTGGTTTCGTAAACAATGGGACGGCGGGCATGCTGCCTGCGGTGGCCATCAACAACAACGGCAACCTTGTGATGGAGCACGGGCTGCACCAGGAGATTGGCTGGGAGCGCCGCACGGAAGATGGCACAGGGTTGCAGGTGCTAGTTTATGCCGACTCGGTGAGCAACCCGGTGCTGGAAGCCAGCACGCATGGCGCGAGTGACGCGAGTGGCAGGACGGTTGCAGCGGAGGCTCTGCTGGATAACGAAAGCGGCTTGCTGCGTGCGGCAGGAGAGGGTTTTTCAACGGCTGGCGTGATGGCCACGTTTGAGAAGCGTCTGCCGGGCGGCAACTCGGTTCGGCTGAGCTATGCGAACGGCGATGCGCTGGTGATTCCGGTAGCGATGCGCGGCGCGATGCCGCTGAGCGCACTGATAGCCGCGGCGCGCCCGCGGCGGACGCAGATGTATTCGCTCTCGCTTTCCGGCACGATTGAAGGAACCGGCACACGCTGGCGCGCAAGCTACCGCTGGCAGCCGGAAGAGACGCTGACGCGCGTGGCTCCGTTTGCAATGGATGCGGCTGAGCCGTTCCTGAACCTGCATGTGCGGCAGCCCATATGCCGCACGCATGGCGAGCGCACACGCAGCATCGACGCGATGATGGATGTGCGGAATCTGCTGGCGCAGGGCTATCGTCCATTTGTGCTGGAAGATGGCTCGGTGCTGGTCTTTGCGCAGGATCAGCGCAGCATGAGCGCGGGCCTCGCGTTCACATTCTAAGAGAGAGCAAAGCGGCTCTCGTCCTGTTTGGAATCCACAACTCTCTGTGCTATATTCATTGAGGTGGCAAGAGCAGTTTGTTTTGCTCTGCGAACGCTTCTCAAGCGCGCCGTATGCCCCTAAAACCCTCCCGGACGCGTAGCTCAACTGGCAGAGCATTCGGCTCTTAACCGACAGGTTGTAGGTTCGATTCCTACCGCGTCCACCATAGAATCAACAACTTAGACCGTAGAATAGAAGGCTGTACGAACGAGTATGCCCCGTTTTGGCCACCCCTTCTTTCAATACAATGCTCAACCCTGAGCAGTCCTGCTAAGTTGTCTTCCCGGTTTTTCTTCCCCTTCAAAATCCTGTGTCCTTTCTCTCCAGGCGCATACGTGTGTCCGGGGGCTGTCGGAATTTGACCGAGTCTACCTCCTGCTGCAATCTCCATCCGCGCTTCGAGCAGGAAGCGCTCCACGCAGAAACAGGAGAGTCGCATGGTTTTCACCAAGGGAAAAAAAAAGATTTATTGGTACCGGTTCAAGTTTGCGGGCCGGGACGTTCGAGGCTCGACGAAGTCCACTTCGAAGACGGTAGCTGAGGCGGCTGAAAAGCAACGCAGAAGGGAACTGGAAGAGGGATACAACAACGCCAGGGTTGTTCGCAGTAGCCGTGTCCGGCTCCTTAAAGACGTCATCGACGACTATCTGGTTGGCTACAGGCTCCGTTACCGCGCAGCACGTTTCGCCGAGTATGCGCTCGGCCATGTCTCGCGCCTGCTGGGCCGTATGACGCTGATCGAAATCGACGACAACACCGTCTTGCGCTACCAGGAGAATCGCCTCCGAGAAAAGGCGGCTCCCAAGTCGATCAACGAAGAGGTCCGTTTCCTGGTTTCCTTGCTCGGCGACTCGGGCGAACTGATCCGTCAACGTCTCAAAAAGAAGAAACAGTTCAAGCTTCGTGTGGACAAGAACATCGGGAAGGCCTACGACTTTGCGGAAACCAGCCGCCTTGCGGAGCGTTCGACGAAATCCCGGAGCGCCCATATGCACTTTGCATTCATGCTCGCCCGAAATGCGGGACTCCGGGATACCGAAATCAAAACCCTGACCTGGGGGAGGATCAATTTGATCTTAAGAACCGTCCAGGTTGGCAGAGCCAAGACCGAGGCTGGAGAAGGACGGATTGTCCCGATGAACGCCGAGGTCTATGCGGCGGCGGTCGCTCACCGTGCGCGGTATCTCAAGAGGTTCCACGAGACGCGGGAGGAGTGGTTTGTCTTTCCTTGGGGTAAGCCACAACCCAAAGATCCGACTCGTCATGTCACCTCGCTCAAGACCGCCTGGAAGAATATGCGGACCAAGGCTGAGGTCAAGGGGAGATGGCATGACAACCGGCACAGTCTCATCACAGAACTCGCGGAAAGCGGCGCGGGGGACGAAACTATCTTAGGAATTGCCGGCCATGTCGACCGGAAGATGCTGAGCCATTACAGCCACATCCGGGTCCAAGCAAAACGGAATGCGCTTGAGGCTGCGATTACTGTCCGAAAGACAAACTCGGAGCAAAATATCGCTCCATCATAACCATCCCCCAAGGGCGATTTGACCAAGTTTGCGAGCTGCGTTAGATTCTCGGCCAAGTCGCCCTCAGCTTTTAGGGAGGAGAAGGGAACCGGATCATGGTAAAGCTGCTCAATGAGACTCAGGTCTCCGAAATCCTGCAAAAGAGCCTTGCCACCCTGAGGCGTTGGAGGGTGATTGGCCAAGGGCCCGAATATATCAAAGTTGGACCCTCGGTCCGCTATCGTGCCGAGGTGCTGGAGCAATGGATCGACCGATTGCCATCCGGTGGTGACGGGCATCGGTTAGCTGAGCACAGAGGCAACGTCCGCCGTATTTCTGCTCGAGCCTGATAGGAATCCCCACTCCAAGAAGTACAAGGCGCAGTTACGAGCCACGAAGGTATGCGCCGGCCGATACGTTCTTTCGATTTTCAAGCACCTTGTCCGGAAGGGGCGGTTTGAACCTCCATCGTAGGGCTTCCTGGGTACAACTCCGATCTTAATGTCCCGTGTGGCCGCAATGCACGGAGGCGCGATGGTCTTCTCTAACTGCGACCCTTCTGTGTTGAGAATCAGTCTCCAGAAAGGACAAAGTGCCGGAAGATTCGGCCGCTGATATGACGCAAGGATATGGAAGCGAGAATGGGAACGACCCCCTTCTCGAACGCGCTAAGCAGATTGTGGAGGAACTTCAGGACCAGATCCTCGAAGTAATCGATGCTTCTGTGTGCAAGCACCGTGAATGCGACCTTCAGGCGTTTGCCATCGCCGTAGGGCAGGCATTTGTCGCTCAGTGTCTGAAGACCTACGCGGATCTCCGTGTTGCGTAGGTTCAGTTTAGGACGCGGTTCTAGCGGCGGAGACAGAGATGCTTGACATCGATGAGACACCAAGTTGATAGCGTTCTTTTTGCTGAATAGCGCTGGCAAGAGACGTCCGCGACTCGCACCTGCTCAACCTCTGATTTCTCATCTCATCCCGCCGACTTACTAACCCAGCCCATGGTCTGAGAGTCTCCACCTGATGCGCAGTCCAGATGATCCTCCTTGCGTTTGCTCGGAGGAGGTTTTCCCCAATTGCGCACTTCGGTACAAACCCAGCCCGGATTTCCTCATCTCGAAGGAGAACAATAGACAGAACGAAGGCAGAGATAGTCCTTGAGAGAAATTGCACCAACGAGTAGACCGCTGAGCAGAACCGTTAAAAGGCTTCGACCCTGCGTGGATCACCTTGGACACTCCCCGGAACCAGGTGCGAAACGCTCTCGCCCAGACAGACGCTGCTTGCTCGCGAATCCCTAAAGAAGGAGGAAGCGCCGTTCGCACCGGTCAATGCTTATGACGCCAGAACATCTATCTGACGACGAGGAAAACCAGCGCATTGAGTTCACCAAGCGCATGGTGGAAGCACTGCAAGACACAATCCTTCAGACGGTCGAAACTTTCGCCGACGAGCATCCGGATTGTGATCCCTCCGCATATCCGGTCGCCGTAGGCCAGGCCTTCGTGGCTCAGTGCCTGAAGGCGTATGGCGTTCAGGGGTTCGATGCCGCCCGGAAACAGGCCGTTTTGATCACAGACGAGATGGAGAAGGCCTTTCGCGAAAGCGAAGGGGATTACCCAAGGTAAACGTAGAGGAGAATCGATGAAGCCCAGACTATTCCTTTGTCTTCTGCTCACCCTGCAGTCGATTCCAGGTTGCAAGTCCACACCACCACAGGTGGCTGGAAAGTGGCATGCTGCAGGCCAACTCACCGCCACGTATTCCACCACCCTCAGCCCCAAACCGCGCACCCAATCGGCGCCTGCAGACATCACGCTTGTCCTGATGCAGACGAGAAACGCGGTTCAGGGGGAGGCGTCTGTGATCCTCTTCAAGGACAGTGCCTACCGAATCCCGATCCGTACAGGTGTCGTCAACCTGAATGGCACGGTCAATCTCGAAGGCGATTCCAACTCGATGCTGAGCAAAGCACATTTCAGTTTTGATGGGAAGACGGCCGATGGGAAAATGACCGGCACGGTGGGGTTCGGATTCAGTAACGTAGGCGGAGCAGTCGACAGCAAGGGTGAGATGGCTTTCGCTCTTGCCCAATGAATTCAGGCGGTTTCGCAATCGACCGCGAAAATTTGACCGAGATTCTGTTCTCTCGCAGACTCACTTCCGCGCAGCAAGTCCGCACGGAGGCAGAAGGTGTTCGAGAGTCCCGCTCAGGCGCACGCAGCGCTTACAGCCGTTGGCTATATCACCGACAAGGTGACGGCAACCACCGTCTATCTTGCCGATAGACTACATAAGCCGCTCCTTCTCGAAGGTCCCGCCGGCTCCGGGAAAACCGAACTCTCCTATGCTGTCACCCGCGCAGCGAGCACAACCATTGAACGGCTGCAGTGTTTCGAAGGCATCACCGCGGAACATGCAATCGGAAAATTCGATGAATCCCTGCAGCGCCTCTATCTTGAACTCGCCACGCGCAGCGATACGCCTGATTGGAAAGAACTAGCCCGGCAAATCACCGCGCTCGACTTTCTCATTCCTGGACAGCTCCTCCGGGCACTGCTCTCGGAACAGCCTTGCGTGCTGCTGATCGATGAACTCGATAAGGTGGATCGTGCCTTTGAAGCCACGCTGCTTGAGATCCTCTCCGTATGGCAGCTGTCGATTCCCCGGCTGGGGACAATCGCGGCAAAATCAATTCCGTTCACAGTCCTTACTTCCAACGAAGAGCGCCGCTTAGGCGATCCCCTGCGCCGCCGCAGCCTGTACTTGCGGATCGAATATCCGACCGCGGAGCGTGAGGGAGAAATCGTTGCGCGCAGAACGCCCGAGGCATCTCCAGAAACGCACCGGCTCATTGCCGGTTTTGCCAAGGCGCTCCGCGCGTATCGCCTAGAAAAGCCCCCATCCGTAAGCGAGATGATCGATATCGCTTTGGCAGTCGAGCTCCTGAGCATTGCGGATGTGACCGTCGAGCATCGCGATGTCTTGCTGCCCTTGTTCGCAAAAACCAGCAAGGACCGCAAAAAGCTGACCGATCTCAAGGACGCCTTCGCCAGCATTCTCCATGCCGCGAAGCTTCATGCCAACGAGATGGCGGCCCGAGAGGTCCCGGAGGTCTTGAAAGAAGCGGCAGAAGAGGGTCAGCTGGCATGAGGTTCCTAGTGCTCTTTGCATCGATGGCGCTCTGGACTTGCAATCTTTGCCATGCCCAGCGAGAGGATCCGGAGGCGGACTACTATGTCAACGCCTATGCGGACCACTATGGAATTCCGCGCGCTCTGATCTACGCGATCATTCCTCAGGAATCCAGTTGGAACCCGACCGCCGTATCAAGCAAGGGCGCTCTGGGTCTTATGCAACTTAAGCCGGACACTGCTCTACGCTACGGCGTACGTCATCCTTTCTCGAAGGCGGACAACATCGGTGGAGGAGTGCGTTATCTCCATTACCTCCTTCAAATGTTTCATGGCGACATGCGGCTCGCGGTCGCGGCGTATTACACCGGCGAAGGCCACATTGCCCGTCGAGGCCTCGCCTTCCACAATCCTGCCGTGATCGCCTATGTCGAACAGGTACAACGCCGTTATCAGCGGGAACTGGAGCGTCGCACGACTCCCGCTTCGGAGGAACCAAAATGAACAGGACCATTATCGGCTTCTGCTTTTTCCTTTGCTCTGTCTTCGCGGTTACGGCGCAGACATCGTTACTGCGCTCTTCCCCGGACAAGAAGAGGGCTGAACAGGCACAGATTTCTGAACTCTTGATCTCCCCCGACACGGTCTCCGAGCTTCATCTCAGACCGAACTTCGCGACGAGTATCCTCATGCCGGAGCCGGTTGCCAATGTTGTGCTTGGAGCTCCCATGCTTTTCAGCGAAGAACACTCGGAGCATGCAGCGGAATTGGTGGTCGTCAAGCCCATCACCGATCACGCGGCAACCAGCAACCTTCTCGTGACTACCCGCTCAGGGCAACATGTCAGCCTCACGCTGGTGAGCGACGGAAGCTCCGCCACGGATGCTCCAGTCGACTTCGTGCTGATCTACAGACGGCAACGGGACTTCCTCATTCCGTCTGACGACCCTGCGGACGCACTCGCTGGTGAGACGTTGTTGGAAGCAAAGACAACTTCTGTATTCGATCAGTCATTCTCGGAGCAGCAACGCATTGCCAGTCCGGCATGGAGCGTCCAACACGATCCCAAACAACCGCTCAAAATCGCGGCGGCAGTAGGGTCCGTATCCGGTGACGGCGAGAGCCTTGTAGTCGCGTTCTCCCTGCTGAATGTGAGCAGTGAATGGGTCGAGATTCTTCCCCCACAGATCGAACTCAACAACCCCGCAGATCAGCCATCGGGCAAAAAGGTGAAAAAGAAGCAGAAGAACATTCTTGCCGATCAGGTTCCGATTACCGACTATCGCTACACGCAGCGGAAGCTTGCTCCCGGCGCGCGCGCTGATGGTGTGGTTAAGTTCGAGCGACCGAACTTCAAGCAGTCGCAAGAGAAGCTCCAACTTGAGCTTGCGACGGCAGACGCCGCCAATCATCCTCTCCTGCTGAATCTGCCCTTCACGCCTCCAGCCACATCCCTTCCTCACCCCTCAGGAGAATGAAGATGGACGCCAATAAGAACGAAAATCAAACTTCTCAACGCAGCCCCATCGATTATCTCCGCGCATTTGTTGCCAGTGTCAGGGAACCTGGTAAGAAGCAAGAAGAGAGCGCAGAGGCTTCCACAGCTCTGGCGCAGGGGGGCGAAACTCCACGCAAACCCTTCCGCGGCCGGGATATGGGTCTCAATGCCGGCGAAGATAAGACATTCAAGTTCATCTTGGCCGGAGCCGGAGGAGTGCTGGTGTTGGTGCTTCTGATCCTCGGCCTGTCCCAGAAACATACGGCGCATCACCGCAACAGCGACACACCAGGCTTAGGACACGCAGACCAGCAACAACCGTCGAACACAACGTCCACGACCAGCGACGTGGTCCCGAAATCTCAAATGCAGCCCACTCCCACCGCAACCGGAACCAGGGGTAAGATTACGGCCCGGGACCTTGAGTCTCCGGTGAGCAGCAATTCATCGAAGCCTGCGGCCACCAAGCCCATTTCATCACCTCCGGCGCAGTCTCTCGGGCAAATCGCTCCCTTCAATCCAGATTCTTCGTCTGGCGATACATGGGCTCCGAAGCCTTATGCTGGGCAGCAGGACCAAGGGCGAGAGCAACAGGAGAAAGCCGAGAGTGCGGCGCTGGCAAAGCCTTCTCTGGTTTTCGTGGCGAGCCCCAATACTTCGACAGTGTCGAGCGCAACGAATGAGAGGGTGGCACCCACCCTTGATCTGGGCGCGGGTTCGCGGTTATCGGCTCGGCTACCTTCGCTTGTCACAACGGCGGTCGATTTGCCGATTGTTGCGATCATTGAATACAGCTACGAACAGAACGGCGAGATGATCGTGCCCGCTGGAGCAAGGGCCGTTGGCCACATTCAACAGGCGGACCGGTCCGGCTACATCCTCATCAAATTCAACCGCATCGAGATGCCCGATAAAACCGTAGTCCCGATCGACGCGGTCGCCACAAACAGAGACCTCAGTCCGCTCAAAGGCAAGGTCACGGGCACACACACCGGTCGAACCCTATTTGTGCGCTCCTTTGCAAACATCGGCTCGGGGCTTGCTATGTTTGCCGGTCAAAACAATGCCGGTGGAGCTGTCAGCGAAGATGACTTGCTGCGAGCCCAACTCGCACAGAACATCGGCAATGCCGGAGACCAGCAGATCATGCAGCTGATGCTGACCGAACATCCGATTGTTACGGTGCCCGCCGGGACCGATATCTTTGTGGTATTCGAAAAGACCAACGACAAACCTCCCAGTGCGATTCCCGCAGCCTCATCGCGCGGTTCCCAACTCAATCTCAACGAGCTTCGGGAACTACTTGAGATCCAGCGTGAAATGAATCAGAGCAATGCCGCCAACCCGACGGAGAATCCCCAACTGGGCCCAAGCCAGATTCCCAAGCCGTGAGCCTCAGACCGGCGATTCACTGCGCGAGAGTCCCCGTTTCTTATCAGCCTTCGTGCAGGCAGCCAACACCCCTTGCAGGCTGCACCTCCGCGGCGAGTGAGTTGTCTACAACTGCGCGGGTTCGCGCGATCGACCGCCCCTCCGTTCGAAGAACATTCCTTTGTCAGAGACGATGTTTCCGAATTGTGCAGTTGGGGCAAGACTGCGGAAAAGACCCAACCGCGCAATTCGGCTCCCGCCTGAGCATCTTCCAGAATGCGCAAATAGGACCAAATTCAGGATAAGGCCGGAGTGCGCATTTGGGGGTGGTCTCACCTTCTTCCGAATCACGCAATCGGGTGAAAACTCTCTCCATTTCCGAAGTACGCATTTGGGCACGAGGGTGAACTTTCCGAATCGCGCGGTCTGGGCCGAAGTGTGCATAGCTCCCAAGTGCGCAATTCGTCTCGATGCTCACCTTTCCCAATCGCGCAGTTTGATCAAACCTCTTCATACGTCCTGAATGCGCACTTCGGAAAACCCTCTTCCCTGTCAGACGTATGTATCTGAAAATCCATCGCCATCTCTCTGAAGGACCGATCGGGGTCGAGCTGAAGTGACAATCCTCTCTGTACGGCACTTGCAAACGACAAGTACGTCAGTTTGAGAAGTCTCTACATAATCAGCGGCACAGCATCATCCTTTCTCCTATGTAAAGCCCACTCCGGACACCCTCCAAAAATTGATCGAGATAAACAGCGGACCTAAGTTTGCCTCCGCGACGGCACCCCGTCGAGGAGGAATTCATGATGGCCATGCTCAGACGCTGGCGCGAAAAGGTTGCTCTCCAGGTTTTCGCCGGCGTCTTTACTCTCACTCTCGCGTTGGCTCCCGCAGCCGTCGCCGCGCAAAACCTCGGCCAACAGCCGGCAACAGGTCAGGCAGTTCAGGGACAGCAGGCGACGACGCCCGAAGGCACGTTTCTGAATTTCGTGAACTGGATCGGCAACGTCATCTGCCCTGTCGGTGCAGGCCTTGCTGTCGTCGGCTGCATCGTCCAATGGCGCTCGGGCCGGAACTTCGCAGGATGGGCAGCAACAGCTGGCGGACTGCTGATGGTTTCTGGCTTGCTGCGCTTTATCGAATACCTCATCACGAACGCGCAGGCAGTTGGATAGGACGTTCTCATGCAACTGCCTTCCATCATCGGCTCTGTAATCAACCTCCTCTTGGGGCTCGCCTCCATCGCAGGACTCGGCTCGCTGATTCTCGCGGGCTGGAGCCTGCGCCAGGAGGGATTGGGGACGAACTTCCAGGTGGGAGGCAGCTTCCTCCGCTATGTCTTGTGGGCCGGAATCTTTCTTACGCTGCCCGGAGTCTTTTCCTGGCTCAACGCGAACGGCGTCAGCGTGCAATCGGAAACTACCAGTGCTCCCTCTGGCTACATGCAACAGATTGAGACGGTAATCGAGACATTTGTCACCGATATGGTTCTCAATCATCTCGTCCCGGTCCTCTCGGCAGCACTTGTTCTGAAGGGCATTCTCGACACGATGGAGGGTCATGTCCCCACCGGATCCATCATCGCCTCACTTTTCCTGCTCGGAGTCTACGGCGTTTATAACCACGCCACGCAGCAGTGGAACGATGTCTCTGCATACGCGACCACAGATTTCCTGATGAATGCATGGACCTGGGTGGCGACGAGCGTCTGTCCCATTGCCGCAGGGCTCGCTATCGCGGGAGCCATCCTTTCCTATGTACGCAACCAGCAATGGGTGCGTTATGTCGGTTGCGCACTCGCGCTTCTAAGCGTGACCGGGCTGTACGTGCTCGTAAAGAGCATGGCGGGGGTGAGTCTATGAACGCCCGTTGGCTCCGCGTGCTTCTATTTGCAGTTTTCATGCTGCTTTCGATTACGGCGTTGCGCTTCGCGCTCGGAACAACTGCAGGCATCGTTGGGATGCTCACGGTGGTGATCGTCCGGCTTCTATGGATCTTCTACCGGACAGCCGAGGCCTTCGCCGTCACATTGTGGTCCATCTCGAACGACATTGCGGCACGCATCGAGGATGCCGCGCACCGCCGCACCGTGCAAAAGGAGCCGCGTCATGCAACAAGGCTCCTTTGATACCGCCATCCTGAACGTGACCAACTGGGTCTGCAACCAGGTGTTGGTCGTGCTCGCGGGTCTGATCTTGGCCGCAGGCATTTATCGCTACTCGAAAGGGCACGACGCCGACCGCTACTTCTATGGCGGCCTCGCATCTCTACTCGCTTCCGGTTTTTTGCGCTTAGCCGAAGTGATGACTCAGCAAGCATCCGGAGCAAATCAATACTGGATGGCAATTCTCACGCTGACTAACTACGTCGGCAATGTCCTCCTGCCGACCTATGCCGCGATTGAGATCGTGAAACTCATCCTCGGGTTCGGCGGAGTTTTCGAACGGCTCAATATCGGTGACGACTGGATACGGCATCTCTTCGCGGCCATGATGTCGCTCATGGTCTCAGGATTGCTCCGTGAATTCGAGCATTTTGTCTCGGCATGAAGAAAGGAGAAACAAGTTGGCCCTTTTGATGAGTCCGATTTCCCGCAACCTTCACATGAAGGTCACGTTTCTCTATCTCGAGTTGGAGGATCTGCTAACCATCCTTCTCGCAGTGTCTGGCTCGATGATCGCGGGCAACTTTCTCTTCTCTGATCGTGAGATCTTCCATATTCCGATGAATTATTTCCTCCCGCTCGTAATCCTCGTCATCGGTGTGCCCGGACTCATGCTCTTCAAGTATGGGAAGCCGCGCTCGTATCTCCAGGACCTTGTCCTGTGGTATGCGAAGCCGCGCACTTATGCCGCCGGAATCCACGAGAGACACCTCACCGAACCGTATCTCCGAGAGGAGGACTGAGCCATGACCTTCCGCCAAAAGCGATCCCAGCGGGAATTGGATGAGCCAAGGGTATGCGACTTGTTACCGGTGCGCGACTACCTCGACAACGTGATGGTGCGCACCCGCGGGGCTCTTGTCGCCGGCTTCGCCTTGCAAGGTGCTATGAGCTACTTCGCCGACGACGAAGGACGCAACGAAAAAAAGCGCCATCTGGAAGCTTTGTTACGGACGGTTCCGGAAGAGAGCATGCGGCTGCAGTTTCGCTTCGAAGTCGCAGAGGATTTGGGCACTCTGCTTGATACGTACGAGCGCGAGACACGCACGACCCGCGAAAATGTGCTGGCGCTGCAACGCGAGCGTATCTTGATGTGGCGGCAGAAAGAAGAAGCGGGCGCCTACCTGCGAAGGATGGCACATGTCTATCTCGAGTGGAACCCCGACAAACACCACGAGGTGATGGCGGCTGGCGGCACCAATCCCAGCAAGCGGAGCTCCAGAAGTCTGAGCTTTTCGACGCGACAGCAGATTCAGCGGAGCCTCAAGGAACATCTCGATCTAATCAGTGAGTACGAGAGCATCCTGAACGGCATCGAGTCGGCCATGCGCACCGCCGGACTCGAGCCGCGCCGCATGACAGATACCGAGCTCTTCCTTGAAACCAAACGCGCTCAGACGCCGTTATGGCCGGATACGATCCCTTTGCGCCTGTACCCCGAATCGACGCGCTACGTCAGCCCACGCGAGCAGGCTGCGACAGGCAGCATCCTGAACCAGAGCGAGACGTACATCAATATCGACGGGGTGCTCTGGAGTGTCGTCACGCTCCGTAACACGCCCGAAGCCACGTATCCGGGAATCCTCCGGGACCTGTTGACCTGCGGCATTCCCATAGTTCTCTCCGCGCAAATTGTTATTCCCAACCAAGTCAGGGTCCTCGACCAGTACAGGAAGCGGCACAAGAAGATGCGCGCCGCTCAGCTCGACTCCAAAGGCAACCAGCGCATCGATGTCGCCGCCCAAGTAGCCGAAGCGGAACTGCTCAAAATCCAGCAGGAGATCATCGCCAGTTCCACCAAGACGGCGAAGCTCAGCCTCACGGTTGCTGTCCGCACCTCGAAAGCCGCCTATACACAATCGGAATACGAAGAAGCGGAGCGGGAGATTCAGGGTCGTAGCCAGCAGGTGCTGCACATCATGAGCCGGATGAACGGAGCGCGCGGCTTCACCGAAAACAAAGCCAAACTGCGCCTCTATCTCACCAGCCTGCCGGGATTGATGGATCAGGACAAGCGGGAACATGACCTGCTCACAACCCACGCCGCGGATCTGGTTCCCATCGAGATGCCGTGGGAGGGCACACCGCGCTCGCCGCTGATCTTGATTGAGACGCCCTACCGACAGCTTCTGCCGTTTTCTCCGTTCGATCCGAATCTCTCCGACTCCAACATGATGATTGCGGCGGCATCGGGGCATGGAAAGAGCGTGCTCATGGGGCACATGCTCCTGCAGGCCGCGCGGGAAGACAATCTCGTCTCGATTCTTGAACGTGGCGATTCCTACCGGTCCATGGTCGAGTATATGGACGGTCAGATGATCGACGTCGGGTTCGACGCGCGAAACACCATCAACGCGTGGGATTTGGAGCCAGACGAATCACAGGCATCGAAGGGGCATATAGCACTTATAAAAAATCTCGCACGCTTCATGATGGGGGACGCTCCGAACTCGGATTCCGAACTTCTCGACCACATTCTGCTTGACGCGATCCCCAGCACCTATCGCCGCGCCGCGATGCGCCCTTCCAATCCGATTCCTACGTTTTCCGATCTCCATGACGAACTGGAGTACTACCAGGATGAGAGTGAACACGTGGTGGCAGAAGCCCGCCTCGCGGCTACCAAGCTCCGGAGTTGGATCAACGACGGCGTCTACGCCAATCTTTTCGACCGCCACACGAACCTGAAACTCACGTCGCCTTGGGTTTACTTCAATATTGAACAGCTCAAAGACGATAAGCGCCTCGACCAGGCGATGAGTCTGCTAATTGCGTGGGTTACCACTAAACGCGCCGAAGGCAAGGCCAGTCAGCGAAGCATCACAGCACTCGAAGAGCTGTGGAGCCTCCTGCAGTCGCCGCATCTGGGGCCGGTGGCGGAACAGCTGTGGCGCACCGCACGCAAACGCAACGGCAGTGTATGTGGCATCTCGCAGGCGGTGGAAGATATGACTGGGACCACCGAGCTGCCCAATCCGTTCGGTGCCGCGATTCTTAAGAACACATCGACGCGGATCATCGGGCGTCAGACCGGCAATGTAGATGTGCTGCGCACCTTTCTGCACCTCAATGAAACCACGATCAACGAGATTCGCAAGCTGGGCATGACGGAAAAGGGCAAGCGCAGCGATTTCGTAGTCGCAATCGGCGAAAACGCAGAAACGACGCACAGTTTTCGCGTGGTCCTGTCAGCGCTCGAGTACTGGATTCTGACCACATTTCCGCGGGAAAAATGGTATCGCGCCTGGTGGCTTCGTAAGCACGAAAGTATGTCGATGCATGCTCGTTATCTGATGCTGGCGGAGCGATACCCACACGGTCTCGCGCAACTGGAACTTCTTCCCGAGGAGCGCTCCGGAGAAGTCTACGAAGGGGTGGCGGCATGAACCGAACATCGCTCACGAGCTCGCCTGCTTTCACGCGGTTACTGGTGACGCGCATGACTGCACTGATCCTCTGCATAGCCTTGTTCGCGCCTGTGTCTGCACACGCGGGGATTCTCGACATCTTCAGTTCGATTGAGTCGACGATCAGCAAGACCATCGGACAAGCGCTTCAGGATATTCGCACAATCCAGACGCAGGTGCAGACCCTCTACAAAGAAGTGCTGTGGCCGTTGGCTGCGATTGAGCAGGCCCAGTCTTTCGTTACGCGCACGATCCAGAGTTACCGCAGCTGGATGAGCAGCGTTTTCAGCATGCCCATCGCCAGCGCCCAGCTCAGCGCGCCGAGGCAGTTCGAATCGACATTTCTGAGCGGGAACGCTATGAGCTTCCCTCAGATGGGGACGGGTTACACGTCGACGTATGGTGCTCTCCCGACAGCCCAACAAGCCAAAGCTACGTCGTTGCAGATCATGGATATCAACGATGCCCTGGCGAAAGACGCACTTTCCCAGTCCATGGCATCGGATCAGGCCAATCACCAAATGCTCACAATCGCCGACCAGATGGAGTCCGGCGTCTCGACCGCTGCGCCTGGGTCCTCCTCCTATGTAACAGCAAGCGCGTTAATGGCAACCCTCCAGACGCAGTCGTTCCAGTTGAAACTGATGGCTTCGCTATTGCGGGAAGAATCCGTACAAATCGCGCACCAGAATGCTCGCATGAAGCAACAAATCACCGAGCAAAACACAGTCAACCAGAATCTCCAACAGATGCTGACGGTGCAGCCATGACCAAGCAGGGATACATCGCAGTCGTTCTCTCCGTGCTGGTCTTGGCTGCCTTGCTGGCAGCAAACCATCCAGGCGCCATCCTCGCGGCAGCCAGGCCTCCCTTCCACGCGGCGGATTGGGCTACGAGTCGCCTGCGCCGCATGATAAGCCCACCAAGGGAATGCCCTTGGACCCCGGAGTGCATATGAAACACAGAATTTGCAATCTGATCTCCATCGAAGAAGCAAAGGCAAAGATAGCACCCCTCTTGAAAGTAGGTGGACTCTGGGCGCTGATTCTGGCGGCGTTTGTTACAGGCCCCCGACCTGCGCATGCCCAGTTTGGCATTGATATCGGGATTATTGAGGCCGGGCTGCAAGCCATCCAGAAGGCCCTGCAGAACTCGGTGGGAACACCGCTCGGAGAAATCCAAAGCGTCGAGAAGGACTGGATGCAGTTCGAGCAAACGGTGGTCTATTCCCAGTCTGCCATTCTGCAGGCGAAGAACATGGTCGCGAGCCTGGCGAATCCGATGCAACAGATGAATCAGGTCTTCTCGATGAATTACTCGAGCGCCCAACTCCCCGGCCCACAACAACTGGAACAACTGCTGCTCTCGCGCGACCCAAACCAGATCGCCAATGTCGGGGCGAGTTTTCATCAAGTCTTCGGTAGTCTCCCGACGAACACTCAGGCTCCGCAATCTGTTCTCAATTCCATCGACATTACCGATGCAGCAGCGCAGGATGGGTTCAAAAAAGCGATTCAATTCGACGCGCTTGCGCAACAGGAACTCCAAGTTGCTCAACAGCTCCAGCAGCAGATTCAGGAGGCCGCGCCCGGGTCTGCGCCGATCCTCGAAGCGGAAGCTGCAGCCTGGGTCGTGCGCGCCAATGCCTACACGCAGTCCGCTATGGCGGAATTGATGCGTGTGCGCAGCGCAGGCGCGGCGAACCAGAGCACCGCGCTCAAGCGCATCACTACTTCCAATCTCAACACCAACCAGAACCTACAGCAGATGCTGAATGTGCGGTGACGGTCATGAACCCGAGCAGCCAATACTTCTGGGCCTCGGCGCTGCAATCAGCGCTCAATGGCATCAACTCAAGCAACCTGATCGGCGTGTTGTCGGGTGTGGGCTACGCGCTCCTGTTGTTGAGTTTCCTTTGGGGCGTCTACGAGTCCTTCCTACGGGGCGGTGACGTGCGCGGATTCGCAATCGTGCTGTTGAAGTATGGCGTCACCACGCTGGTGATCCAGAACTGGAGTCAGGTGTTCCAGGACGGGGTCAACGGGTTTGGCAGCATTGCTTCGACGATCATCCACAATTCGGTGAACCAAGATCTTACCTCGAGTTGGACGCAACAGCTTCAGTCTTACTACTCGGCGCAGAGTTCGACAGGATTGTCGAATGGGCTTGAAGCGCTGGCGCATATCGATGGCACCCTGGGCACTGCGCTGATCAACGTGTTGTTGACGATTGTTGCGGTCGCCATCTGGCCACTCTGCGTCGAAGTGTTTGCTCTGGTCTATTCCTTGTGGGGATGCGTTCTCTACTGCATCGGGCCGCTGGTAATTGCATTGATACCGAGTACTGGTTTCAGCCGCATCGCCAAAGGGTACATTCAGAACCTCATCATTTGGAACACCTGGCCAGTGCTGATTGCGATTCTGTGGGCGATGCTGTGGGCAATGAACCTCACAACGATCAACACGTTGTTGAATACCGACGGCATTCTGGGGTACCTGCAAGGAATCAATGCGACGCTGCTGGTCTCAATTTCGACTTTATTGCTGTCCCTTTGCACGCTATTGATTCCGTTTGTGGCCCGCTACGTATTGCATGGCGAGTTTGGCCCGGTCGGCATGACAGCGGTCTATCTTAGCCAGCGAGCAGCGCAGGCCATTGCCGCAGTCTTCGGCGGAGGCGCAGGCGCGGCAGCAGCTCCAACGGCTGGGACTTCAACCTCTGGGGGCATGTCTGCCGGCTCCTACGGCTCAGGCTTTGCATTCGGCGGTTACGGAACTGCATTTTCGGCGGCTGGCCAGCCAGTGTTCGCTACCGGATCATCGGGCTCGAGCAGAACCTCGCTTCCTCCGTCCGCGACACCGCCACCAGACGGGGGGACTCGGTACTTTCCGTATCACGGAGGCGGTCCACGGCGGCTTCCACCTCCGAGTGCATAACAGGAGAACTGTATGGTTAGCAAAACAACGGCTCCAGAACAACTCGATCTTGGCCGCTTCTATGCACGCGATGGAGTCATGCGTGCTTACACGAATCGTTTTGCGCTTCTCGCAATTCTCTCAGGCGTGATCGCCCTTGTGTCGTTGGGCTTTGCCATCTATGTGCGCATCCAGCCGCCAACGGTTTTTCGTACGACACCCGACGGCGAAACCACAGTCATCAGTGGACGCAGGGTCCTACGCAAGACTCCATCCGCCCTTCTTGCAGACGCCGCTGCTTCGGCCGAGCCGATGGGATTCGAGAAAGAACGAATTATTCGCGACTTCTTCGATGACTATCTGAACTACGACTATCGAAACATCGGAGATCGATGGGCGAACACGCTCAACCTCTGCGAAGACGGTCTGGCCGCGCACGCGCTCGACGTCATCAAAAAGGAAGACCGTATCGGTCAGGCGCGCGCATCGCAAGTACGCTCGACGTTCGAAATTCGGGAAATCGAGCAGTCGAAGCAAGATCCTCTGGCATATACCATCTTCGGCATCCGGAATGTGTACCGGATGGATGGGACCCGTGAGATCGCAGAGCAGATGGTGAATCGATATGAGATTCGCCTTGCGATGCCGAAGCGCTCCGATAAGGCGCCACGCGGCTTATTGATTGCCAATTATCGCGAAAGCCAGCTTGAGGGGGAGACCAAAGAACCATCCTTCGCGCTGGACACAGGTGGCATCGCACCCGCAGATGGAGCGCAAACGTCCTCTTCGGTCGGACAACAGTGACGGAGGCTGACGATGGATACCACAAACCGCACGATGTCAGGAGATTCCAGAGCACCTGAGGAGGCCGAGGATGCGAGCCGCGAAGAGACAAAGCCCAGGAAGGCGCGCAAGGCTTCCTCATCTCTTCGAGGTAGCAACGGAGTCAGATACTTTCTCGCAGCAAACGACACGGGAAACCATCCATCGGTATTACTCGGAGAAGAGTTCTCAAGTGAAGACGAGGTGCTCGTAGCCTCTTTTCAAAAAGGGCTCGCGTTTTATCGCGTCGAGACGTGGAAGGCGCGCGCGGAAAAGAGAGGCAGGAACATGGTCCTCCGCAAACAAAGCTGACAACGGTTCTTGTAGAGAAGACACACGCAGCTTGCCTGTCTGTGTTCTTTCACAAGCGACCCGCGTTCTTGAGTAACGCGGGAATTTGTCGCTGACCGGTGCCTCCGCACCTGGCCAGTACCACTGGCCAGACCCGGACACCGGAGAACAGCACCTCTCCTCTTGTCCCGGTCCACGGCCAGCTTCCTTCCACCGTGAACAGCGAAACGAGGAGACAACACCATGAAGAGAATGACGATGCTTGAGATGACACGTGACGGCAAAATCAATGAACGGCTCCCGGAAAACAACTCCGAAGGCGTCCTCAGCGGCACGTTGCTCAACGCACTCTATCCAGACATCCATGTGGCCAGGGTCAGCCTGCCACCCGGGTTTCTCGACATCCATGAAGAGTCAGCCTTTTCCGGAAAGTTCGATCTTATCGAACATAACGGCATCCGCTACCAGCTCGCGGGCGGGGCCGGCTCGGTCAAGAACCGTAAGTACTACTTTGTTGACGAGGATCACCGGGATCGGATCGCTGAACGCTTCCAGCGGTGGCCGGAAGCGCTCATCACGTATCTGGGCATCCTCGTCAGCCCCTGTCAGAAGATCGTCCAGGGTAGTGTTGGAATGCTGATTGTCAAGGACGGCACCTTCGGGGCAAACGCGGATCGCGCATGGTTCAGTAAACGGTACGGCAGTCAGTATGGCATGCTGCCACGCCGTTTCTACCAGTTCCGAATGGCGTTCCTTGAAGTCATGCAGGCGAAAGGCGGGGCCAAGCTTATGGATGATGATGTTGCTGATTTTCTCGGCGCTGACATTATCCTCCCGATGAGCTGCATCAAGCCTGCGTCGGAAGCGGAGATCTCCGAAGCCGGCTTCCATGTGCAGACAGAGGTGGCTTCGGGAATCCGCGAAACCTCGCGGCTTCTAAACTTTGAATCCAGTTACACCCTGATTGTGCATGCACCGCGTGAATCCGTAGAGCTTGAAATTATTCCCGAAGCCCGTACGAAGATTCGCAAGGTCAATGAAGCGCTCACAACACGCAACCACCCTGCCGTTGTCGAACTGCTGGGTAGAACGGTGCCCACAGGTTCTGACGACGAGGAGGAAATCACGGAGAACGCCCAGGAGCGGATGCTCGAAGCCATCCTGCTGGCCGACGGCAGTGGCGAAATCACCCGCTTCCCATACATTCACCAGCAACTTAACAAACGGCTGGCGCACTGGGCTTACAAGATGCTGACCGCTGGAGGGCTGGAGTTGCCCGCGTTTGCTTTGGCGGACGATGGCTACCTCTTCCTTCGTGATGGGCGCTTGTGCTACGGCTCCGACTGGCTGCCGCTGGACACGGCCATTACAGCGGTTTCCGCACCGTATGGCCTTTGCGTCCGGCACCCGATTCGCATGCGCGAGGATCTGCTTCCGCTCATCCACATGCATGCCGGTCATGTTGCTGATGAGCTCGTCAAACGCGAGGGTATCGATCCCGTGGAGGCACATCGAATCGTACGCGATCAGATCTGCCTTCAGGGGGTCTACGTGCTGAACTCGAAGACTGCGAAACGAAATGGCGGCGACTTCGATTTCGACCTCGTCTGCGTCGTGGACGGAGACAAATACCCACGCTTTGTCGCCTGGCGTTTCAATCTAGACGAAAGGCCAGCGATCGAGAAAGACAAGAGCGAAAAAGCGCACTCCCCGTGGTTCAACTTCGAGGATGCGGCCATCGAGGCCGGAGGCAATCAGATTGGTCGTATTACCAATCTGAAGGTTTCCTGCGCCGCTGCGGGCCGCGACGACCTCGAATATGAGCTTACCAAAGAGCTGCAAAACGAAATTGACTCTCTCAAGTGGGGCACGCACGCCAATATGAAGCGCGTGCGTGAGATCGAGAAGGAAGTCCCGATGGCTCCCTGGCTCGCACTCAAGTGGGCGGAGAAGATCACCGATTTTCCCGAACGCCTGGATGTGTCGCCGACCGACGTCATCGGCAACATGTACAACGAGCTTCGCCCCGACTTGAAGGCGATGCTCGACGACGCCTTGCCCATCCGGTACTTCAAGGGGCTGATCAAGGGTATTCCCGTTACCCGCAATATGATCCGCGAGGTGCGTTTTATCGGAGCGCTTTATGGCGCCGCACACCGAGAACAGATGGACAAGGTGGAGAAAGCGAGGCTCCGTCTCGCAGAAGTGGAGCAACGCTACCAGGAGGTAAAAGCCGCTACCGATACGGAGCTTGCTCAGCTTGGAACGAACGGCAAGCCCTCTCGGAACAAAGCCAACGCGCAAGCCGCCGAGAGATGGTCGCAGCTCTGGGCAAAACGGGAACAGGCTTATGAGCGTCTGCGGGAGGCGCGAACCAAGCACCAGGATGCCATCGAGAAGTATCGTTCGAAAGCGGCACAGATGGCGAAAGTCATTCGAGACTGGGGAAACGGCAAGACGGAAAATCGCCGCGCTTGGGCGGTGGCAGCGCATCAATCGGCCTGCCGCGGCAACGGCAAAGGATCGGTTCTCTTTCTGGCGTTTCCACAGGAAGCAGTGGACATGATCGCCGAGCGTACCGGCGGCATTCGTACGGAGGTGTTCCAACCTGCGAATGCCGGCGTGATCGTAATCGAAGATGACCGGCTCTATGAGGTCACGGAAAAGGGCCGCCGGAAGTTCGTGTTGCGCTACGAACGGGCAACACAGACAGTGCACTGGCGAAACCAATAACACCAACCGGAACGGGAGAGCGCCGCAAGTCAAGTCCCTGCTCTCCCGTACTGGGAGCAGGATTTCGACTCGCGGCGCATTGGTTTTCGAGAGGAGACGAAATGCGAAATCCGTGGAGAAGAAAAGAACCTCTGTACCGGGTTCCGACAATGCAAATTGCCGAACCCGTAGTCATCGATCTTGTACTGACACGTACCCGGTTCGGATACGAGAGCCAGTGGAGGGTCGATCGTATGCCGCAGAGTTCGGCGGGCGCGGTGGCTCTGGCAGACGAGCTGGCGAAAGCTCTCCCCGAGATCGTGCGGCGGGCTAACCGAACGGCTCCCGGCCGTCCGGAGATCATTCACCTGAAGATGGGCATGTATTAAGCCCGCTTCCCAGACGCCGGCAGCGGAAGACTCTTGAGTCTTCCGCCAGCCGGCAGGAGGTCTATCGCGTATGAGATGCGGAAAGGTTGGAATAGTCTTTCTCCTGTCCACCAGCGCGCTCGCGCAGCCACAGCAACCCATCACCCAAATCCATACTGCTCTCAACCACCTGACGGTAATCGAAATGTCCGAACCTGTCACGATGGCGGCCGCAGGCAGCGACGCTTTCGAGATCAAGCGGCACGGGAACCTTGTGTTCATCGAGCCGCAGCGCGCCAACGTCAACACCGATCTATTTCTCTGGACTGCTCACGGCAAAAGTGTCTACGAGCTTGAGCCTGCCGGGGAGGTGAATGCCATGGATGTATTGATTACGCCCCAACCACAACCTCAATCTACAGCTACAGTGAGTGCCGCGAGTCTTCGCGACTCCGAAATGCAGAAGATCGCCGACATGGTGATGGCAAAGGCCCTCCTCCAGACCCAGCACATCTCACAGAGTGAAATAAAACCCGTACGCGATGGCATTACCGTGCAGATCGAAGACATTGTTCATGCTAAGGATTCGATCTACGTGCGTTACGCGATTATCAATGATGGCAAAATGCCGTATCGCGTGATTGATCCAAATGTACAGTCGCTTCGTCCTGCGCAGTCTCTGATTTCTTTGCAATCACTGACGAACTCGCAGCTCAGCGACAAAACGGTGCCCAAACTGGGGCTCGGACAGGTAATGGGTGTACCAGTTGTCCGCTCGGAGGTCGATCCGAAGGATGTCGCTCCGGGAACCAGGGCTATCGGCGTCGTTGCGATTCGAGTTGTTGGAGCCGGTCCCCAGGTATATCGATTCGTCTTTGGCAACGATGGGGAGCGTCCTGTTGTCGCGACGGTCGTGCTGTGATGGTAACTCGCGGACAGATGCAGACCGAACTTCTGGCTGCTTACCGGCGGCGCAAGCAGGATGGTTTCCCGGAATTCCTGTTGCGCGGTGTAGCCGACCCGTTGCAGCCGCTGACCGAAACAAAGCGACGCCGCTTTCATCCCCTGTTGATCACCGGCATCGTTCTGGCACTGGTTTCCCTGGCGACGGCCTTGTTCTTCTCAAGGTGATTTATGCCCCCAACGTCCTCTCGAAGCGGCGCACGCGACCCGAATCAGGAAGCCGTTCTACTCATGGGTATCCTGGCGATCGGCGCAATAATCACCCTGTTCTACCTCGCTTCCTCGCGCCTCCATATATACAGGAGTCAGCTTACCGAGATGACCATTTATCTGACGGTGGTATGCGCAGCTGTCTGGGAGGTAGTTCGCTATACGTTCACCTTTAAGCGAAAAAAGGAAGAAACCTGGCCGCATCCGGCCCTGCATATCGAGCGTCGCCGCGACATTCGGGAGATGGAAAAAGCCCACGCAAAGAACTCCGTTCTCCTCGGTTATGACATCGACGGCAAACCATGGCTGTGGTCCGATGAAACGCGTGCCATGCAGGCGAACAGCTTCGGCATGACCGGAGCCGGCAAATCGACCCTGCTGTCCAGCATCATCGAGCAGGACTTGGTACGGCTCACAGGGCCGCGAGGACGGAAACACAAAATCCCCCTCATCATCATCGACGGCAAAGGTGAGCGCTCCTTTCTCGATGATTTCCTGATTCCTGCTGTCGCCGCAGCCGGACGGCTCAAGGACTTTCATGTCATCGCTCCTTCGCGGCCGGAGATCAGCGGGCGCTTCAATCCCTTCGTTTCTCTCGCACAAAACTACCAGGATCACGTCAACTTCGTCTTCGAGTCGTTCGACCTCAAGACGGACTTTTTTCACAGCCATCAGAAAACATACTTATCGGATGTCGTACGAATCCTCTATTACACAGGGAAACGCTACAACATCTATGACGTTCTGGTCATGATCTACGACGTGGCCGTGTTGAAAGAGCAGGCAAAGGTTGCGCAAAACCGCATGGCCTCACTGCCCGGCGTAAGCAGTCATCAAAAATTGAATTTCGAAATGAGCGTGCGCAGCCTGGTGGAATCGTTTAACGACCCCAAGCGGGTACAGATGGTCAGGGGTCTGATCAACAACATGATGACCTTCCTCGAAGATCGTCTCTCGATCATCACCGGTCCCTATGAAGATCTTATTTCGATCGAAGAAATCATTGAGCGCGGCCAAATCCTCTGCATCTCCCTGAATACCAGCGCCAATGATGCCACCACCACGGCGCTGGGAAGAATGATTCTCCAGAACATTCAAATGATCATCGGCAGCCGTTACGAGCAGAGCAGTCGGAATGTCTACATGCCGTTTGTTTCCGTCACCATGGATGAATTTGCGCCCATCGCTTATTCCAACTTCGCGACCATCGTGCATACGGCGCGCGGATCGAATACCGCGTTCAACTTCTCCATGCAGAGCGCACCCCAGATGCTGGAAGTTGGCAGAGGCTTTCAGCGCAACATCGTCAGTGCGCCCAACACGACGTTTATGATGCTCACCCGCGACGAAGATACTTGCCAGAATTTCGTCAAGGCGTCCTCGCGCGTCAAGCAGTTGCGCCGCAGCCGAAACGTTCGCAAGGTCGGCATTTTGAATCCCCAGTACCGCGATGAAGGCTACGGCAGCGAAACAGAAATCAAAGATTCACGTTCTCAAGAGGAGCACATCAAGAATATGCCAGTCGGGCAGATGGAAGTCCTGATGAGCGACCGCGAGTTGGGAACCATTCACAATCACCTGCATGTGCGCGCCCCCTATTACGACGAACTGTCCACCGTGAACCCCATTGTCTATCCCCGCTATACCGCCCTATACAACACGGAAATCGGGGCAAACCTCCGTTTTACCGATGTCACTCTCGAAGCTAAACGGCAGCGCGGCATGCGTACGCCCCAGAGGGCCGCATGAGAGCCCTTCAAGCTGGCGTCATCGTTGTCACCCTGTGTACGCTCACGGTAGGCCGCACCCAAACGCAGGCGCAGCAGACGAATTCTCAGTCAGCGCAAGCCGCGCCGATCATGGATGCATCGCCTGATACGAGTGCAGCGGGGCGCCGCTACGATCCGTATGCGGGCCACGAACATTTGCAAGGCGGAATTTGGGACAACGCGCTCGGCAGGATCAATCCGGAGAACAAAGACTATGGACGTTGCGTGAGCGAATGGCGGCAAATCATGGTCTCCGAAACCATCCATAGCTTTGTCTTCTGGACGGCGCTCGCCATGTGTTTCGCGCTTCTCGTCGCTCTGCTTTACATCTGCTGGCTGCTCAGGGACCGCGCACGTCGATTGCACATCAGCGTGAACATCCTCACCCAGATTTCGAATGCTTACATCGACGCGCGCGATCGTGCGCTCGATGCGATCGAAAAACACAATCATCTCGCCGACGACTACAACGCGATGGCGGAAAAGATGGCAGCGCACGAACAACAGAAAGCTGGCAATCTGAAACGCGTTCGGACCGAGCCGGTCTCAGCCATCGAAACAGATGGAACAACGGAAGAGCCGCCAACGCTGAATGCAGAACTAAATCCGGTGTCACATGCTGGACTCGATCCGCAACTCCTCGCACACTTACGACAGGAAGCCGAGGCCCAGGCGCGCCAGAGATTGGCCCACCAGATCAGCGCTCTCAACGAGAAGAACAAATCCCTGCGCATATCGATGAACGAAGTCATTCGTGAAAATGAAACGCTCAGACGCCAACAGGCGGCACTCAAAGGAGAGTAGCCATGGAGCGAATGGTGCAGATCGTATGTTTCGGATCGGCGTGGTGGGTGCGCCCCGGCGCGGACAGGCTGGATTCGCAACGGTATGGACGACATGCAGCGTACTTCAATTCTACGGGGATTCAAATTCGCGGGAAGATTCACACGGCTGGGCCTGTTCGTGGTCTGATCCGGTTCAACGCGACGAGCGGTCTCAATGCACGTCGCACCCGAGACAACATCGGGGCGGTCTTTTCTTTTACTGAAGTCGAGAAGTACCGTGAGACGAACCGGCTGCTCGCCCTGCGCCGGATGCCCGGCGGCGCAGCAGTGACACACTTCCTTATCAGCCTGCGCAGTTTCCTATACGGTACCGTGTCGCTCAACACGGGGTGGCATTCCAGCGACGTAGAAGTCATAGCCGTGAGCCGGTATCGCGGCCAACAAGAGTTACTTCTCCTGTTGACGCATGAGTCCGTTCTCCGTACTTCGCTTGGCGACTGGAAACTTGTCCAGGCAAAAGAAACGCTGCCGCGCCTGATGCTGTGCGATCCGGCAGAAAATTGCACTGGGGAGAGCAAAGAGCCATGCGATATTTGAAGGGCTCGATCGTCATCAGTGAAGCTCTTGATCTGCCCCTATTGCTCCACGTGCGGAATGCGCGTTACATATCATTCTCCCAGCTTCTCGTCCTCATGCAGTACGAAAACACAGAGCTTGCACGCAGGCGTCTTGCCTGGCGTCTCGACCGGCTTACAAATGCAGGATATGTTCGGACCCTGGAGCAGCGCGCGCGCGGAGAGAAGATCTATGCGGTCGGCCACAAAGGGTTAACTTATCTCGAAATGATGGGATACGGGTTGTTGTCGCTTCTTCCGAAAAGGCGTGGCTTGCTGGATCCCGTGCGTATGTTGCACGCGCTGGAACTTACCGACATTCGCATTGCGCTCGGTAACACCGGCATCGTTCAGTTATGGAAGACCGATGTGGAGGTGAGCTCGGAGAATATCGCGCATGGCGATCCCTATGCCAAAGACTATGACGCGATTGCGACGCTTGTGGTGCGAGGTAATCTGCTTCAATACGGAATCGAGTACGAACGAAGCACGAAGGCATTCGCTCGTTATCGCGAGTTGCGCACAATTCTCTCGGAGGAGCAAAGGTTATCTGGAATCCTTTACTTCATTTCAGGTATGGAGAGGTTCTTCACTGTAGCCGCGGAACTGGAGGGCGCCCATCCGGATCTCCTGTTTTGTTGCGCCGACGGCTTTGGCGCTCGCATGCTTGATGCGCCGTGTATCCGAATATCTTCGGAACCAGCGCTTACGCTTGTGCATGCGCTGGGGCGGCGGCACGAACGACGGGGCTCCGATCAATAATGGGTGCGATCCTTGAGAGGCCTTGTTTTCCTGCCAGCGCCGGAGACCGGGACCTGAACTGGACAGGCATTGGACCCGGATTGAACCCCGATTGGACTGATTTGTGGATTCGCATCCCAATTTACCTGTGCTCGTTACGGGCTGACTATCCCTGCTTTTTATTTATTCTTCGCGTCGGCCTAGGAGAGTTCTTCCGTGCACGCCTTCCGGCAAAGTGCGGCGCGACTTACAAACCCTCCCTGCCTTGTTTGCCTCGACGAACTCCGCTAACAACTGGCGCCCATCCTCCAATATCGATCTGTGGTGGAAGGCCTTGCATCGCAGATCGCTGCTTCGCTCGGAAGAGGGAGGCTTGCTCATCGCAAGCTATCCGTACCCGTCAGTACCTCACAGCCTTGCGAGAGCCTCCCGCAAGCGAGGCTCCCAATCGAGGTTGTGATGTTGTTCTCGCTGCCGCTCGCGGTCTCGCTCTAAACCAGCCGCGCCTGCGTGGCGAGGTGCATAGAGGAATGGCGACGAGACAGTGACGAGGAGTCCAGTTGATGTACGAGGTCTCTCAATTCGATTGCCGAAGCACAAGATGAGACAGGAAATCACGAGGAGGTGAGTGCAATGAGATACGCGTTTACGTTTTATTGGAACGCGGAGCGAGATGCCGCAGGGCACGCAGTTGGTTTCCTTGATGGCTACCGACCGGGCCACAAGCTGGAGATTGCCTATCAGGGCTTCGTCCTGATCCATGAAGATGATGAGAGTCGCAACCTTCCAGCTCTCGTAACGGTCGCGGAAAGATTGTTCGCCATCTTCAACGATAACGATCTTCGTCCGGCATGCTACCGTGGACCATCCATGAGCGTTGGCAGTGTCGTCGAGATTCAGGGCGTTTGCTACGCAGTGACCTCCATCGGTTTTGAGCGGGTGGAAATCTGGGAGAGTGAGATTGGTCCCGCCGACCGACGCTGGCTTGGCCTTCAGAGCTGTCCGGAAATCTTGGAATGAGAGCCACGGAGAAGGCTGCGTAGACATTCTGGTCTCTCTCCCGCACAACACCATCGAGACCGACGCTCCGAATGAAGTCATAGAAAGATTCATTCTTGGCTCTCTCGTCTGCAGCATTCTCTTTCAGGTTTGTGTGCTCACAGTCGTCGACATGGGGCGACACCCGCGATGGGGTCTTCGCTCGATCCGCGCGCCACCGGGTGAACGCTGAACTCACACTCGTGCAACCTCTTGCGGAAACTGCCTCGAAAATTTGACCGAGATTTTGTTCCGGGCTACAACAACACCACTCGCGGGAGGAGAGGTTCATGGAACAGGCCAACGAACACCACACGTTATGGACTCCCCCTGCACGGAGGCCTCCGGTATTAGAGGTAAGCGAGCAGAATGTCACTGACTTCTGGGAACTGTTTGTGAACCGGCGCGCGTATACACGCCAGTCTGACAGGCCCTCGACAAGAACAGGCAAGTTTTACTACTACCCACCTCTCGACCGGAGAAGCAAAGAAAAGAAGCGGTTGCCGCTGGATCGCGCGGCTGTACGCCGGCACCTCGCCGGTTGGCAGACGATTGGACTCTATGCCATCCACCCCGAGACCCAGCGGGCGAAGTGGGTCGCCATCGATGCCGACTACGGCCGTGCGCCTTATGATCTGGCTGGCCTCAGAGCCGAGTTACGCGAGGATGGCGTGGAAGCCCTTGAAGAGATGTCCCGCCGGGGAGGTCATCTCTGGATTCTCTGCGCGGAGCCCCTGCCGGCGCGCGAGTGCAAGATCTACATCTATAACCTCGCGTTACGTCTGGGAGTGCCCATCAAACGCAAGGGTGACGAGGAGGGCATCGAGGTCTTTCCCCGCCAGGAGGAACTGGCTCCGGGAAAATACGGCAACCAAATCCGCGGCCCACTCGGGGTCCACCGCGCGGCGCTCCGCCGGTATTGGTTCTACGGAGCGCCTCAAACATTAGATGATCAGCTCGCATTCCTGAAAGCCGCAAGGAAACTGACTGGAGAACAGCTGCGCCGGTTTACGACTGGAATGAAGCTTCCGGAAGAGTTCGTGCGGCCACGAGTGGACCCAAAGCCTGTCGCGTACAGATCGACCGGTCACGAATTCCGCATTCTCGACCATGTGACGATCACAGAAACAGAAAGCGCAGACTATCGGGCGCAATGCCCATCTTGCGGCCCGAAGGGAGATCCAAGAGCACACCATCTTGCCATATCGATTGCCCAGCCGCTCATGTATCACTGCTGGAATGGATGTTCTGCGGACTCCATCCGGGCGGCTCTGGGCTACCCGAAACGGAAAGGAGCATGACTGCGATGCTATTTACCGATTGCGAGGAACGTATTCGCCGATATGTTCATGTCGAAGGACTGCTGAAACATCTCGCTCTGAATGTATCGCACAGTCTGAAGGCGAAGGCCTGCGCAGCGGTCTCCACCGAGAAGCTGATCCAATGCACCAGTCGTTCGCAGGCTCATAAATGGAGGAAATATGCCCAGTCCGAGAATGACGGACCTGATCGCTCGCCGCGGCCTAACGCTTCCTGAGCGCACCCGCAATTATCTCCGGCAGGTCGGAGTCTGGTGCGATCCGAACCTATCGGTCGAAGAACTGAAATGGATGTCGCCGGCAGAGTGGCGCATCCGCGGGAAAGAATCCGGCGGAGCCACGGCGGAGATCGGACGTTACATCGGCTTCTGCCGCGATGACGGGAGCGCATTGAACTGGTTGCAGCGGGTGCGGAACTTCATGCCGAACGGCATCCAAGCCGTCGTGCTTGCAAGCGAGCCGCTGATCCGGCTGGATATGTACCGATTCGAGACCTCTTACGATCTGCTGATCACCCGTCACTGGCTCGAACGCGAAGGGGAGCAAGGCCGTCCTCGCCTCCGGCACGAAACCTTGTTCTTCGCGCGCTACGGGAACCTTGAATGGGAACTCTGGGGCAAGGACAGGAAATACCGAGGCAGCGTCGTTCCACGCTTCCTCAGCAGGGATGGCAAGGAGCTTTTGTTCCCGCAGCCATTCCAAGTTCCGGTTTTCAAAATGGTCGAAGGGGTCACCGCCATCGGGTGCCATCAACCGCATTTGCTGGAAGCTCCGCTACCGGAGACAGCGCTGCACACAGATCGGCGAACTTCTGGAAATGCGGAAGCCAGCGCTTTGGCAGACGTGTAGCTGGTTACCGATCCTCCCAGGTGCGCGGTTTGCAATCCATGGAGGTGCAATGCGAATCAGTGACCTTTGCAAGAAGGCGGGAATCATCATTCGACGTGGAGGGTGAGATTGCCATGGTCATGTGTACGAAACAGACAAATACCACTTCGATCTGCAACTGTTCGACCGAATTCTATTCCTTCGTCATCGCAGGTTTGGAGCGTCTGGAAGATGGTTCGTCAATATGGTTTTTGCCGCCGGCCGAAAAGTGTCTCTCACGTCCACCCAGATCTGCGAAACCGACGTGATGCAGATCCTTGTGTTCTATCTCTATGCCGAAAGGTTGAGGCCGGAGCCGGACTTCCCTGCGAACCAGGAATGAATGCGACGTCTCGCCAGTTCGAATGCGTATCGATGTAAGCCAGGTCATTTCCCACGCCGACTCCAATCAGGAGGTTCCCAGCATGGCACGTTCTGCCGCTCGCATGCGATCTTTGCAACGGACCTGTGAACTGGTCCATGATCGCGCCTTCACTCCGCAAAAATATCCAGCCGTACCCTTGATTCCCGCGCGGCGCACACCTGCCGTATCCGCAACCACTGGCAAGTCGCACAAAGAATGGCTGGAAGATCACTTCCGCCAATCCGTTCAAAAGGAGTTTGCGCGGCTTGGGATCGCCTGATATCGCGCCTCTGATATCCCATACGAAGGTGCATGGTTCCCATCTGGGATATGTCTGTGTAGAACCCTGTCTGGTCAGTGCATGACACACCCCCGTCACTCTGCCGTCTCAGGCGCGGAGGCCCCATGTCCATTTCATCAATCCTCCGCGAACCTACTCCGGCACGTTTCCGTCAGCAGTTCATCGCAGACAGCCAACTCGTGGAACTGAGGCACGGCGAAGGCGCTACAATGATGCGCGCCCTCGGGCTTGGCCCTGACATTGCCATGACGGCAGCGGCCTATGAACGGGCAATCTACTCTTCGCGCGAATTCCTTCCGTACGGGCAGAACAAAAGCGGAAGACTTTGGAACGTACTGTGGACATTATGCGTGGCGCTTAAAGGCGTCCCGGAAGAAGCCACGGTACTGCCCCTGCAACTCTGGGTCTCGCAGGTCGAAGGCCCCTGTCTGAAGACGGTATTACTGGCGTTAAAGGCGGTACGCGAGTCCGACAATGACGGCGGAACGATCATCACCGTCATGCTGCCTGCGGAATATGAAGCGGCTCGCTGCCCACCTCGGAACAGCCGCGATGTTTAACGGCTGCACCATCTTCAGAGGGACGTAGAAGCCGACACACTCCTTGCAGGCGAGAGATCACTTTGTCAATTGCCTTGGTCAGCTGTGGAGCAATTGTTCCAACCATTCGACACAGATCAGTTCCGGAAATCCTGGGGCACCATGCTCGGAGGTCCGATGTCAACGATTCCACAACCATATCTCTATTCGCGGGCTGAGGTTCAGGAGAGATTTCTGAAACACATCTCCGGACTCATCGATTATTGGGCCGCAGTCCGGCCATCGAGTTCCCGTATGCCCTCACACCATCAGGCCAACTGGAATCTCCGGGCTTGGTATCAAGACTTTTTCGCTCTGGCGGTTGTATCCCTGGCGCGTTGGGGAGGTATTCAATTCGGCGAAGCCCACGTGCCCAACTGGAAAGACTAGCTCATAGCATTCTGGTGGCGCTAGATGAATCCGCCGTAGCGCTGCCGGGATTCGTGGTTGCGCCCGCGCCTCATCCCTCTGACCGCGAATACTGTATCGAGAGCGGCGAGAACTTCTTTCCCGAAGCCCCGGAGGTGGCCTGCGATATCGCAGGGGATCTGCATGAACGGATGCACTCCTATATAAGAGTGCACCTCCCACCGTTAAGTCCAGACTTAAGCAGCCAGTCAACCTCAATCTTCCCAGGTCATCCATATCAGGCCCCTTTGGAGGCCGGGGTCGGGATGTGCTTGGAATTCAAGCCGAAGCTTTGTTCAGCCCACCACAACCTGGAGGTTTCATGCCAATCTACGGCATCACGCACACGACCGACGGGACCGCGATTCTGCGCCGTTCCGTGACCACCAAACTTGCCATTGGCCTTCCGCCCGATGGCAAGAGCGATCACCCGCAGCAACTCGACCACTTCATCTTCCAGAAGAAGACACAACGGGGCTCAGGCATAAGCGCCGACGTGATCTGGGAAATCGACCAGGAGAAGACAGAACACTTCGGGCGCAACTGTCGGGAGGTCGGCATCCTTCTCTTGGACGACGACCCCGATGTCGTATTCCGCACGGAGTACGCATGGTGGACGAGGACCCAGAAGCAGTGCTGGGGAGATGGCGAAAGCGCAACCCGCCGCACCGTTGACTCCCCACGCGGCGAACGTTGGGAACCGTGCGCCAACGAAAGGTGCCTCGATCTGGAAGAGGAACGTTGCCGGCCATCCGGCGATCTCTACTTCCTCCTGGCGGACTATCCCACGCTGGGTACAATCTGCAAACTCCACACTTCGAGCTACCAGTCCATCCGGGAAATATATGCAGCTCTTGAAACCATCCGGAACGTAACAGGAGGCCGCCTGAAGGGACTGCGTCTGAGACTCTTCGTTCGCGCGGAGAAGAACACGTACACCGACAAGAAGAGAAACAGCAGGATGAGTGGCACCAAACACGTCCTCGGGTTGGAACTCATTACCAGCGAAGTGAAACAACTCCAAGGACAGACTATCGAAGCCGTCGATGCCTTCCGCACGGTGAAGCGCCAATTGGCAGAGGAGACGATTCGGATCGACGATCCAGAATCGGGTCAGGCTGCTGCTGTGAGTGCCGAGTTCTATCCTGCCAGCCAGATCAAGCCTGCTTCGGATGCGAACCATCATGAAACAGGACGTGGTAATGGCCAGGACGAAGTTATCCCACCCGAGCTTCAAAATGGAATCGAGGACGCGTTCAGCAAGTTGAACCTCACGACGGCCCGGCGGCTCGCACTCCTCGATCAACATAAGGGTAATCCTGGGGGCTTGCTCGATCAGCTCACGCGCGAACTGAACCGGAGAGCGGCTGATTCGCAACGCTCTGCAGAACGCACCTCTTCAGAGCAACCTCCATCTCCATCACGCAATGGCTCGAACAACCGCCCGCACCTAAATGGAAGCAAGTCAGGACGGCTTGCGCCTACAGGGAGGCGATAATCAGGTCACCTGGGAGCCTTGCTCAGACATAATCACTCTCTCAGTTCTACTATGAGCAGGGCTTCCACAGATACGCAAGAAGCGTACCTTTCTGCGCATACGCCCGGAGATGCTCGATTCGAGCGCCGGCCAAGCGCAGACGGAACAGATCGTCACTCCCTCTCCGCGCTCCTGGGCGCGCGTCTCTCGTCTCTTGAACGAAACAAAAGACACACGTGCGCGCGCGATTGGCGTCAACGGTCTTATCGGAGAGAGTGTGGCGATTGATTTCTTTCACACGCTCGAAGAGATCGGGCAGCTTCCGCTCATCGACAAGTTGCTCAAGCTGCCCGCCAAGGAAGCCGCCAAGAAGGTTCCCGCCACCATCCCTGCGCTGTATGGATTGACGTATTCACTGGTCAGTTACGTGAAGGAGCTCTCCGACTACAAGCGCGCCATGGAGCTGCTCGATGCGGTGAGCGCCGTTTCGGACGTTCTGCCCAGGCGCGAGATCCAATCGCTGGGGATGGAACTTCTGCTGGGCCGCGCCCAAAAAGAGCAACTGCTCCGATCCCTGACCACGACCAAGACCTATCTTCGCGTCTATCGCGAGAAAGCCAAAGAACTCGTTCACTAAGGAGCCTCACGATGACCCTGCAAGAGACTCTCACCCTGAACCTTAGCCGCGCTGTGAGCAAGGATGTCGGCCTGGCCGGCATTCTGCTCTATGTGCCGGCACACATCGTGGACCAACCGGGCCGCGTTGCCTGGACGGATGGGACACGCATGTTCTTTGCCGGGGAGTACTTCGCTTATAAGCCGGAAGAACAGGTGGCGATTGCCATCCACGAAGCGCTGCATGTCGCGTTTCGCCACGTCCAGCGCGGCGAGGCGCTTCAGCTCCGGGAAGGCCCGGCTTTCCAGCCAGAGCTCTGGAACATCGCCTGCGACGTGATCGTGAACCAGTCGATCCGCATCTGCCATTGGTGCAAACTTCCCGAGGGCTTTTGGCTGCCCGAAGACTGTCTTTCGCAGGACGAGCTCAAAGCACGGCCCGCGCAGCTCTGGACGGCCGAGGAACTCTACCATGCACTCAAACAGAATCTCCCGGCGTGCAGTTCCCGAAGTGTCCTGGCCTCGGATTTGGCCGGTGCAGGCCATGCCGGCGTCTCCAGCAATCAGGAGAGTATGGAACAAGGCATCTGGCAAGAACGCCTGGTGCGCGCGCAGGCCGGCTCCGCTCCCGGTTCGGTCCTACGCCGCATCGCGGCCGACATCCCGAAACCGGCCGTGCGGTGGGAGTCCATTCTGCGCAACTTCCTGGTGGCGCGCCTCATGCCTTTAACGGAAATCTCCTGGAGCCGCCCCAGCCGCCGCACCCTTGCCCTCGGCCGGAATGCTTCCTGGATTGAGCCAGGAACCGAACGGCAACGCGGACTGCGCCGGGCCGGGGTTGTCCTCGACACCTCCGGGTCCATCGACGATACCTCCTCGCGCAGTTCCTCGCCGAGATCAACAACCTGATCGTGAAGACAGGGTGCGAAGTGGTCTTGATTGACTGCGACGCCGAAGTGCAACAGGTTACCCTCCATCGCAAGCCGATCCATGGCTACACCGCCAAGGGCGGGGGAGGAACCGACTTCCGGCCAGCCATCGCCGCGCTCCGCCGCACTCCGCTCGATGTCGCGGTGTATTTCACCGATCTTGGAGGCACCTTCCCGGATAAGATTCCCCCCTTCCCATTTCTCTGGCTGGCAACCCATGACCTTGCTGTGCCCTTCGGCACCAAGGTGTTGTTGCCCAGCAAAGGAGGCCTATGAGTAAGAAGTCGGGTGCAACTGCATCCAAAGTCAAAACCTACACCACCACCATCGACGTCGGTCCGTTCGATCGCATTCCGATTCTCTTTACCTTCAAGAGCGATGGCACCGGAATCGCCAAGTGTCAGCAATATGACGATGACGACGAAGAGGTGACCTTCATGTGGGACCCTTCCATCCTGGAGGAGGACGGCACCGAAACCGAGGATATCCTCAGCCAGTATGCCCAGACGCTCTTCTGGGACGAGATCAACCAGCAGATGGACGATCCCGTTCTGTCCATGAACGACTACGGGAGCGAGAATCTGCTTTTCGAGAGCGGGAACCAGGAAGAGTTAGAACGGCTGATTCGGCTGGTTCTGTACTGCTTCTCCGCTCTCTGGGAAGGCAGCCGCGATGAGATTGATATCAGTGTTCTCTCACGGACCGACCACAGCACTGCGGGCCTCGATGAATACTGCACCTTCATGGAAGACCCGGATATTCCCGACGCCATCCGGTCCAAGGTGAATGATCTCCTCGAGCTCTGTCTCGAATGGATCGACCCCTATGGGTGGTCGATGGAATACAACGATGGCGCGTATGGACGATCCAGTGGATACGACGAACGCGCCAATGCTCTCGGATACACGGTTGCAAGGCCCAGCTTTCATGAACTCGCGGAAGCGCGCGAGGAGCTGCTGCAGATCTTTACCCAACACCACCTCGCGGAGAAGGCGCAGGCTTTCCTCCCCGGAGAAGGAGATTAACTCATGGGCAATGTCCAGTTTCACAGCGAGTCCTCGGCGCGCCGCTTCGGCGGCGTCGCGGAGGACTATATCGCGCTGCACAAGTTTCTCGACCAGTCGAAGCTCTACATCGCGGACTGGCGGCACCGTGCGCTCCTGCATAACACCTTCGGAGTTGCGCTCTGCGAGCAGTTCTTCGGCGATCTCTACCGGCGTTCCTCCGACGGCCAACAGGTTGCCACCCGCACGCTTGCTGAGGTTCACATCCTCGAAGATATGCGGGCTATCCTGACCCCCGGAGAGTTCCTCCGCGAGATGCCTATTCGCACCTGGATGAATGGCCTGACGCCGGCGCAGAAACAGATCGTACAGAGCCTGCGCATTCCCGACGGGGTATCCGCTTCGGGTGAGAAGAGCCAGGAGGAACAGCCATGATCGATCTCGTCGAAGTCGTGAGTGGCGTTCGTGTCCCCGAGTGGGTTCTTCAGGCCGGCTTCGAGTATGGCACTCTCCGCGAACTCGCGGAAGGGCTGCGGAACGCACTCTGGACGGACCTCCAGCTTTACGCGGACACAGAAACTCTCATCGTCCACGTTGGCGGGGACCATGTTGGGAGCCTGGAATCGTCTCTCGAAGTGGAGTCCTGGCAGCCCGGTGTCCCCTACGAAACGATCACGCTCTCGCATTCGATGCACGCCGACCTCGAGGCCGTGCGGGTGGAGAACATGCCGGACTCGGAGTACGCCACCTGGCACTGCGACTGTGAGGAATACTGCGACCAAAACCATGGGGAGGGCCGTCTCGACCTCTACGTCTTCAAGCCCAGCTTTCACGAAGCTGCGGTGGCTCTCGGTAGCCAGGTGTCTGCCGACACCCCACGCCCAACAACGACGCACACCGTCCGTACACGAAAGCGCCGCATTCCCCGGTGAATGCCAGTGACAAGCAGAAGTTCTTACTCTCTTCCACCAATCGCACTCCCTTGTAATTCTCCCCGCACAAAACCGAAGCGGTATGCGGGCAAGCATCCGAAGTGCGGCACTTCTGAACGAAGCCGCACTTGAGAGATGGGCGGTTGCTATGCGCCGTCCATAAAGCCGGCGGTTCCTGTTTCCCAGGTCTGCACCCACAGGGCCGCCGGTTTTTCCCGTGAAGGGAATCTACCCTACGCCCAATCCTCGCCTAGTCTCGCAGCGCTCCCTTCCGTGAGCGGTGCCCGCGGTTTCCCAATCCACGGAGTCCCCATGAAAATCAATCCTGACGTGCTGACCGTCCTCAGCCGGGCGGAGGTTTCCGACAACCGCCTGGTTTTACCGCAACACCTCGACCGCAAGCTTTACGAGCGCACCAACAAAGTGCTCGAAGCAGCCGGCGGCCGATGGAGCCGCAAGGCGCGCGCCCACCTGTTCGATTGCGATGTGCAGGAAGTCATCGATAGCGTCCTGCTCACGGAAGAGATCCGAACGTCCCAGGAGTTCGGATACTTTCCCACGCCGCGACCCCTGGTCGAACGTCTTCTCGTTCTTGCTCAACTGGAACCATGGATGCTGGTTCTCGAACCCAGCGCCGGTCGCGGCGCCCTCGCCCAAGAGATCGCAAAGATCGCGACCGTCGAGTGTTTCGAGATTCGTCCCGACTGTGTGGCCGCGCTCGAAGCGGGTGGATACGCGCGAGCAATCTTCTCAAGCGACTTCCTGAGCGCTATGCCCACCGTCCGCTACGACCGGGTTCTCATGAACCCGCCCTTCGCTCGTCGCAATGACATCCTCCATGTCGAGCACGCCCTGCGCTTTCTGAAGCCCGATGGACTGCTCGTCTCCGTCATGTCGGCAGGCATCACTTTCCGGCAAGACCACATGACAACCCGCTTTCGGGAGATGGTACGCAGCCGCGGCGGCTGGTTCGAAGCCAATCCTGAAAAGTCCTTCCATGTGTCAGGGACCGACATTCGCACAGTAAATGTTGTTGTCCCTGGCAGCAATCCGACCTCATAAAGTCCCCTTCCTTCTCTCACCATTCCCAGATTCTCCTCAGGAGTTTTCCATGGACCGGCGAACAATTCCGGGCCTGATCGTACCGTGCGATTTCTGCAACGCCTCCGTACCTGACATACGCACCTTCGATGCTGCGCCCGTCTCGATAACCGTCGACAACACCACGATCTACTTCTGCGACAGCAAGTGGGCGGCGTGCGCGGCCTGCTCCCAGTTAATCGACGAAGGCCGATGGGACGAACTCACGGAACGCTCCTACTTGCGCTGGATCGAAAAAGAGACACAGAACGGGCAGGAGCCGGGATTCCGTCTGCGTCAATTCATGCGCGCCCACCTTGCCCAACTCCACCGCCTTTTTCGCGAGGCGCGTGGCCGAACCGCTTGACCTACGCAGGAGAACTCTATGAGCACACGCGGCGCCGTTGCCCTCGGCACCCTCCGGCAATGGAGGGGTGTCTATAACCATTTCGACAGCTATCCCACCGGGCTCGGGCAAGACCTGTACGAGCATGTGATGCGGAGAATGCTCGAAGGCAAGACGCTCGAAGAGATCGGCAAGGACATTCTCTGTTTCGATGACTGGCGCAACTACCTCGGCGGGGGCATCTGCCCCTATTGCGGCAAGATGACAGGACAGGCGCACACGATCAGCGGGAAGATCCTCGGCAAGCAGCGCAAGCGCGGATATCCCGATCCCCAAGCAAAGTACCATGCGCACCAGTCCCTCGAGCATCTGGACGAGGTCCAGATCACGCAAAAGGATTTTTCTGGTTCCTGTCTGGAGTGGGCTTACATCCTCAATCCTGCCAAGGAGTGCATTCACGTCCTCAGCGCCAGGGAGCGGAGAAAACACGTGGGCGATCTCCGATTCGACCAGGCTCCGGATTTCGCCGCAATCGAGTGCGGCGAAGAACTCGAACGCTGCCATCATTATGCCTGGCGCCACTTTCCCGAGATCGATCCAGAAGGGCCACAACGGCGGCTTGGCACTCGTCAGTATCTCGGGCTCGCACCTCTCAACAGCAGAGATGATGCGATTGCTTTCCTCACCCAAGGGAAGCGCTATGCGCGGGCCGGCTCAGGAATCCACGGCCAATACGCCCGTCAATGGGGCATTGCCATTTCGAATCCCGATCCACACGCCTGGTATGAACAAGTTCTCAGCGACACAGGAGATCGCTTCTATCTTCCCGTTGCAGTCCTGGGCCAACGTGAGGAAAAGCCTTATCCCGGCGTCACGTGGATCTTTCCTCCCACTCAGGTCAACCCTCAGGAAACCCGGCGCAGTGGCTAAACGGCAAACAACTACGACTGGAGTGCGAACCAGAGGCAACGGAGCGAATTCACCATCGGCACAATTTTCTTCTGCACAGGACGGAAATGGCGCTGCACGGATATCGGCAGCACGACTGTTATCGCCATTTGCATGGAGGAGGTGAAAATCGTGGTCGTTTCCGCGGAGGCCTACGATGCCGCGACGGCTGTTCCCCTCGACCGCGCAGAAGCGGAATCGCAGGGATGGTTGCAGGGACCGCCGTACGCTGTCGCCGAAGAGGTGTTCGATGAATGCGACCTACCGGGCTGTTCCTTGAATCCTTGATCGGCCATTCTCCAGAGAGCTTCAAGCCTATATAAAACCGTTCCCAGAGAAAATTCAGCCATCGGCCTTGAGGTTGACGGCGAGAAGAGAAGCGATCTCCGCACGGCTTGCTTCCTAGCTCGCTCTCTCTTCGAGCGCCAGCACCGCGCGACTCTCTTATGGCCGAGGTCCGAGCAGCCAGAGAGATACAATGCCTCCGTTAGGACCCTCGCATAAAGAGAGTTTTGACGTGCATTCCTGCGCGACTTCCTGTGGGCTACTTGCTGCGGTCGACATCCAAACCCTCCTTCCATGAGGGCTTTGTCCCACCTAGTTGCACCCCTTCGCAAAAAAACACCACGGTATCTCTCAGGCTCCCATCCTCGCGGGGAGCACCGTCTGCGCTGCCCGTACTTATTCACCCTTCACTCCCAAAGGACAGAACCTCATGGAAAATCATGTCGTTGTATCGCAGGCGGAGTACCGGGATCTCCCGGTAGTCCAGTTACAGGAATCTCCTACCAATCCGCGACGCCGGTTCGATGCGCGCAGCCTGGAAGAGCTGGCGGCAAGCTTTCGCACCCAGGGTGTCATCCAGCCATTGGTCGTAAGACCCAAACCCGACGATCTCTTCGAGGTGGTCGCCGGCGCGCGCCGGCTCCGCGCCATCGCTACGCGGTACGACAAAACCGCGCAAAACTTCCTCGCTGCCGTCTACATCGTCGCTACTGCCATTTGGCTCGTTGATGACACACCCTAGCACTAGAAGTGCTGCATTATCGTGGCGACATTTTAGACTACGCACGCTGGCTATGCGCGCCGCACAATAGAACAGTGTGAACGCCAGCCGCCAATATCGGTTTAATTCGACTAATTTACGCGTGTTTGGTTAAACCGTCGTATATTTCCGCATGAGAAGCAGCACACGATGCTGATTTTTGAGATTTCTGCTGAATTTGACGAGGAGATGGCTCTCACGCGGCAGCTCTTGATTATCATTCCAGACGAAAAACTAATCCGTATTAGGAGTCGATTGAGTTGGAGGGACATGGAATTTGTCGTATTTTCCAGAGCGGAGCACAATAACATTTATGCAGGATTTGTTGACCGCTAAAATCTCTAGTTTCGAATGATACAGAAATCTGGCACATCTCAAAATTATACTTTTGCACATCGAACTGGATCAGAAAAGGGGTCAGGTCAGTTCTACAATGGAATGGCTATCAACCTCAGTTGAAGAAAGCGGGACACTGGTGACCCATTTCAGAACTGCATTAGCTTCAAGAATCAAAAGCGTCTTTGAAGCCGACCTGCAGGAGAAATTTCGACAGCAAAACGAACTCCTTCGACTCCGTTTAGAGAATACTTTGCTGATGGAGATAGTCCCTCCGGCTGTCTCTGGTTTGCCTGGAACTCAGAAAAGAACGGATGCGCAATCATTTCCTATCATCGGCTTCAATGGACAGTTAGTGCGTGCCGTCATCTTGCTCCATTTGATGCAGGCTGTTAACTTCGATGTATTCGTCGAGACAGGTACCTATCTAGCGGAAACGTGTGTACTAGTCGCCGCCCAAACAAAATTGCCAATCAGGAGCTGCGATCTAAGCTATCGACGCCAGTCTTTCGCCACTGTCATTACAGAACTTCTGAAGGACAGAGTACGACTTGAGTTCTTGGATAGCCGATTATTTTTGAAGCAATTTTTCGACGACAGGCAATTCAGCCGACCGTTTTTTTACCTTGATGCTCACTGGGAAACGGATATCCCACTCCTTGAGGAATTGCGCATAATCTTAGGCTTGGCTGAGGAGTTCATTATTGTAATTGACGACTTTCATGTTCCAGGTGATTCAGGTTTCGGTTTCGACATGTACGGAGACACGATCTTCAATTGGGACTATATCAGGTCTGAAGTGGAAAGATATAAGGACGTAGTTAGTGTACTCTATCCTGCCTACCCAAGTATCTTGGAAACAGGAGCCAAGCGTGGCTTTGTGATGATTGCTTCGAATTCTCTCCTGTCTTCGATCTCGGATAACGTTGGTCCAGATTTGCTTAAGGTGGAGGCCATAAGATGACACGAACCTTCGAAGAGCGAGTCTGGCTCTCGTAACATCCTTATGATATTCGAGAACTATCTGAGTTGGTAGAGGTTGTAGGCGAGCCCAAGCAGAAGTGTACCGAGGGCTTGGGTAGAGGCAGTTCTCTTGGGGGCGTGGCGGGAGAATTTTCGTCTGATGGCGAAGAAGACGATTTCGAATGAAGGCGTGATGCGCATATTTTCGTTTCGGAGAATGAGTCTGCACTTAAGCCTAAACTCTATGAATTTTCCAAGTCTTCTTACAGCGTTTGTCTAGTAGGATGCTTCGGCTTTCTACTACTCTCGATAGACGCGATGATTGTGTTCTGAGTCGAACTCTGCGCCAGCTAGCACGCGTTCCCCAGAAGGATGTTGATGCGCCTCGACAACCAAAAACCATAGGTTAGCGGAATCGTTCCATGTCCCTCACGGATGCTTTCTGGCAGATCAGCTGTCGCTCCGCACCGACCGTCGTGAGCTATTTCAGCCAATGCTTTCCGGGCGTCGGCCACTAGGTATGATAGTACGTCCGGCACACGAAGAAGCTCATACGGCGGTCTGCGGCAAGTCCGTGGTGCAGAGATTGCTACCGTGACCGGACTTTCTGACCTATCTGGCATGCGACGCAGTCTGGCCAATTATTGACGCTAAAATCAAACATAGGAGAGTAATCGAAGAGTATCGTTGACTGCTCTGCGTTCTCTGCAGCTAACTTTCTAGACTTTAGTGGCCACGTCAAAGTTATCAACCATTCTCCGTGCGTTCGATACTGGTTCGCAGTTGCTCCGCTTCTGATTTCGAGGAGAGAGGAAGTGCGAAATAGCGATTGATCCGCCATGACAAGAAAGTTCGCGACTAGAAGATTGTAGATCGTAGCTGGCACCGTCGACATTCGTAGCATAAGAAATGCCTTGGAAGCGGAGAAGTGGCATTGTTATGATAAATAGTGTGCTTCATGCCTTAGATACTTCCTCGACCGATGCTCTGCGCACCGTCTTTCTAGACCGTGATGGCGTCATCAACCAGAAGATGCCCGAAGGCCAATACGTTCGCAGTTGGGAGGAATTCAAATTGCTGACTGGCGTGCCAGAGGCCATCGCCCGGCTCAACAAGGCTGGACTCCGGGTGATCGTCGTATCGAACCAACGCGGTATTGCATTGGGCCTCTACTCAGATAGTGATGTGCGCTCAATTCGTACCACACTGCAAAAAACTCTGGCTGAGCGGGATGCGCATGTTGATGCCTTTTATTTTTGCCCCCATGATAAAAAACAGTGCAACTGCCGCAAGCCGTTGCCGGGGCTCTTCAACCAGGCTGCTGTTGATTTTCCCGACGTTGCCACTTATTCCAGCGCCATTATAGGCGACTCACTTTCCGATATTGAGTTCGGACTAAGACTCGGCATGAGAACCGTCTTCATTAAAGGCGATCAAGAACAGCGTAAGTCTCAGGCGAATAGGGCTGCTGAACTTGCACAGATTTGCGTTCCGAATTTACCTCGGGCAGTCGGTGCTCTGTTGCGCCGCATCGAATAGCATAAGAGTTTAGTTACGACTGGACGGTGTTGATTGCAGACGACGCGTATATGGAACAAGGCTTTGTGTTGGAATCGGTACCGATAGAAGGTAAACTTCGAGGAGGACGCCGGTGGCACACGTCAGGATAAAAGCGGCGAATTGTGGAACAGACGTTTGAATCCGGCGCGAGTGTTGCGGCAATGGCGCAACATTATGGAGTCAACGCCATCCCGGGACTACCAGTAGCGGCACTATCGTGCGCGAGGCCTACCCGCTTTTAGAAACAGAATGTACCGAAACTGCTGCCTGCAATATATGACAGCGCCAGTGGAAGCAGCACCGAAAGGTGAGCTGGCACAGAGTTTCGGCAGTGCAATCCATATTGAGTTCCTAGGTCACGCTCTGATGACCATCTAAGCAGGACTCGTGATCCAGGGACTGGTGCGATGATCGAACTTTGTCAACTGAGCCCGAATCAGGCTTGGAGTGGGAGTCCCCTAAATGCTCCGCAGTTTTGCCCCCCTGAGCTTCTGAATGCGCAGGATGCGGCCACAATTCGCAAAAGAGAAAAGAGCCTCTCTACGGGGCATGCCTTCATCTGCCGAGGGCGGCGCGGCGACATCGTGAACCTTCTTTGGGCAAACGGTAATGGCTTTTGTCTGTTCATGAAGCATTTGGAGCGAGGCCCCTTCATCTGAAGTCTTGCTGAAAAACTCGATCCAACTTGAGCAGCCACGCTGCTTTCTACCTCAGCGATTTCAGAGATGCCAGTAAGCGTGTGGTAATCCTTTCAATTACCCACAGGTTGTGTACTGAGTATGAAGCTGCGTTGAATATCTGTGAGCCGCGCGAGTCCGCGCCAGATAACGGTTTTTTCAGGCGGCGATTCTTTGGCTCGTGCGAGATAGCCGCCCAGTTGAGCATGTTTGGCCGAGTAGAAAGAGAGCGTTGGCAGGTGAGCATTTCGCGAGGGCTTATCCGCCACCAGTTGGTCCAGGAGATAGCTTTCGACAGAGGTCAGCGCAATCTCCGGTGCAACCTCTGGTGAGGTTCGATTCAGCATCGTGATCCAGAAAACACGCCAACTCAGAATACAGAGGATTGCGATGAAGTTCACGAGCTGCTCGGCCGCTGGCAGCTTCGATTTCTCCGCCTTGAAGCCGGACTTAAGAACTTTGTGGAAGGTCTCGATCTTCCAGCGCATCGCATACCAGCGCAGCTTTTCGGTAGCCTCGCTTGGGGAAGAAACCGGGATGTCCGTGACTAACTTCCAATCGATTCTATTCCTGTCTTTGGGAGTGCCGCGTTTCGTAGCATGAAGGACCGTAAGGGTCAGTTCCGGGTATAGCTTCTGCTTGCCAATCGGCGGCAAAATGCGAATACGTTTATAGCGCAATTCCAACACAGCCTGGCTTATGTCACCCTTCTTGTTGCGCACCTCGATGAGATGCAATCCTCAAACCTTGGCTTCCTTCATTTCATCCGCAACGGTACGCTGTCCATCTCTCGCCAGCCGGTCCACGTAAGTTCTCAGTAGGAAATGAGTGCCGAGATCATGAGCGGCGCAAAACATCATAAATGTCGCTCTCACGGTCTCCTATATGGATGCCATGTCGTGGTTCGCTAAGCAGTGCCGTTGCCTGCCGCAGGTTCTCCAACCACCGGTAGCTCTCCTTCTGTTCAATCGGAACCCGCGTTGGGTTGATGCGGCGTTTCAGGGCGTTGGCGCCATGAAACTTCTCCCGTGTCCAGAACTTGACGGCGGCCAGACCAAGAGGAAGTCCTTCTGCGGTTACCACCATGCTAGAGTGCATTAAAACACCGCACGTTGTGTGATAGCGAGCCCGGCCTTGGCTGGCATATCGATACGGCAATCTGTGCACGATCCCGATTGCTTCGTTTTCCTCTCGGCGGTACACGAACTCCGTTGTGTCATGCAAAACCAGAACAGAAGAACCGCCCGCTGCCGTAAAGCGTTTCCGTGTGCAATGAAAATGTCCGGCAAGTATGTCCGCTTCACTCACGCGCCCATTGGAGAGAAACCGTCAGGCCGCTTTTGTACTCGCCCAATCCTGACAGGCGAACAGGATGCTTCCGCCGATACGCTCGGATAGTTGACTCAGAAGCATACGAAACCTCCTCCCGTGACGCGCATCCTTAAACGCGCAACCCGCTACTTCCTGTTCTATCCATGCGCCTGCATCTGCTTCAAGTCCAGATCGCCCTCTCATGTCATAAGCTCAACATTACGTCCAGAGCCATATAAGTAACTCGCTTGAGGATGAATCCGAATATACATCCCTGCCTATCGGAACTTGTGGGTAATTGAAAGGATTACCACACGCTTACAGATGCCAGAAAAACTAAAGAGTTATTCCCTCTGGTAGGAACAACTCGCAATTCACTTCCTCTGAACGAATCGCGAAGGAAAAAAGAGATATCGCAGATAGCAACGAAGCCCTGGGAACTTCAAATAGTGTTGCTATCAGTATCATAAGCAATAATATCTTCTCGATAAGTACCGTCATAATATCCAGCACCATAGTTATAGAGACAAGCCTGCAGATTAGAAATTTCGCTATTTTGTCTGCCAGCAGCATCCATGACATGCGAGTGAGACAAGTGAATAACATCACCAAATGCTTTCTGAGCAATACCGAGCTTGAGTTGTAGTCGTACTAGCAAATCTATATCTTCAAATCCCCATCCACAAAGATCGGAATTCATTCCGTTCACATCTACGAAATTCTTTCTTGTTAAGGCGACTATGCCCGGAGCTGAACGCGCAGATTCCAAGGGGAAGAGCGAGCTGGTGGTTAGTTTGGCCTCTTTGCCGTCGACAACGCGAATCTTAAAATCCCAACTATACTCGACTAAATTTGGAAGTCGATCATGCCTCTTGATCGAGTCGAAAGCTTTGCTTACGAGATAGTAATCCTGATCCGTCAACGTTTCCAAGACCCAAGACACAAAGCTGTCATCTTGAAATACAACATCCGCATCAAGAAAGAGAAGCCTAGGAGAGATCGCTTTTGATACGCCAATATTCTGTGCCAGACACTTATTAAAGTGTGAATTTTGCACCTCAATAACTTTGAGCCATGGGGGCCGCTCCCCTCCAATCATCTCATCCAATGCGGCTTGGTTGCCTGCGCAGTTAACGAGGATATACTCCACAGGATGATCCTTGAACACTATCTGGTTTTGCCGCCATGATTCGCGAAGTTCCTCCCTGTCGCACCAAGGCACAACAATCGAAAGTGATGGCTTATACATATACTGGCTCTTTCGGGTTATCGTAAACGAGGACTCTGTATCTCAATATACTTGCTGACGAAGTGTCAGGTGGAACATCCTGAGAGTTCAACTCTGCAGTGCGAAACCAGATCGATTCACAATAAGCAAACGTCCTTCTTAACGGCCCCATTCTACCGTTATTAGCTCAGAAGGCTCAACTGGACAGGGTTTCGCGCCCTCCTGAAAACTAAATCTCTACATCCGGTCCCCTGACTGTAGACTCCACTCTCCCAGATACCATGGACTCGAAGGGTCCGACAAGTCGCGATTAGATGGCTGGGCGGGAAATTGTTCCAGCCCCTTAGCAACTGCAATTCGAGAAGTGTTCGTGATGATCATAGTTATGTAGCCTGGAATTCTAATGAAACCCATATCGGTTAGCCTCTTCGTATCGGTTGGGTCATTGGAATACATAAAGAGCTTGCGTCGAAGCTTCGTTGCTCGCTCAATCAGCCTTGAAATCAACTCGACTGCCTCTCCTTCAGCCAAACTATCAATTGCATTGATACGGTCAGTGTCCTCATGTCTCTCGAGCCAAGCTGTACGTCCTTTTGAGTCGTGAGCAACTTCAACTGACCACGGTCTCTCAATAAATTGTTTCCTCCAACTTTTCGTATCAGGATATGTAAAGCGGCATTTGCCAAACCTTCGCCGGCTCCAATTTTCCACAAATCGGTCAAATGATATAGTGTCCATTAATGCACCTATACGTTCGCCGTCAGAATCCACACAGGGATCTGAGGCAGTCTCACCCTCATATCGTAGGTATGAGCTCTGCACGAGCCCAGCGCCGGCTCTCTCGAGTTGCCTGAATGAACCATTTGCTTCGGCGACAAACGCAAGAAGAAGTGCGCAATCTTGTTCCGCCGCAACTTCCACTGATTTCTCTATGATCCCGGAGAAGCAGCCCGTCTTCCGCGCAGATGGCAAGGTCCAAGAATTGGTCATTATTCCAACTCGTATAGATCGTTCGTTAGGCAGAGTGAGACTACGATACGTAATCCCGCTTCCGGCAACCATATCTGCTCCAGAATAGATTGCCAATCGGTCAGCCATCGGATCGGAACCGATGCGGCGGTGATATGTCCAATCGAAGACTTCGTAGCCCCCATAGTTCGGATAGCATTCATTGAGGCTACGCAAAAACATGTCATCGGTTTTAGAAGGATTGACCTTAATTTGATGAGACACCGATCGTATTCTCCATTCGGGATGAATTGGTTGATTTGCCATCTATAGAATCAAAGATTCGATCAGCCATTTCAGCCATCGTCGTCCACCAAAGGGTGCTGCCATATCGATCTTCCAGTTTACAAATAAGCTGATGAATATAGCTGGTATAGGCTTGGTCGAGGCCATCAAGGAGAATGTGACCACACAGATTCTTAGCGGCGTGCGCTTTGATACATAGGAGTCCGCCGACTTCTATGATGTCAATTGCTCGTTGCATATCCGAAGTAGCCTGAAAATTCGTCGTAAAATGTACGAGCGGTACATTATCTAAAATCTGTGGGTAGCAAAGCGACATACCTCGAAGTCCGCTCATATCAGAAACGGCTAACTCACCAATCGGGGTTCTGATATCTCGCGCTGATGCTAGGAACTTCAAATTGCAATTTTTCATTGCCCGTGCGAGATTTTGGGGGCACTCCCAATGTGGTGGGCAGAACCCCCTCGAATAGTCAAGTCCGGCGCATTCAAAGATATCTATTGCTGACTGTAGTCGCGAAAGGCATCTCCGGTAACTAGCATCCAAAAATTCGATTGGAGGATGAAGCCCGCGTCGTACATGGTGGAGGCCGTGAATGGCGACATCAGTCCGGGGCAGGCGTTGAAGGTACTGAATGAATTCAGGATGACGGTCCAACCGCATCGTATGTTTTGGTAATACGTCGACCAAAAAAAACATATTGCATAGGTAGGGTATACGCGCAAGAGCTTTTCGAGACACGCGAGGAGCTATCATTCTCCAGTCAGGGGTGACAAAGAGCGTTACCTTTAGCTGGCTATGAGTGGCAATCAAATACTCAAGGTGGCGAAGTATACCGAGGTTCAAGTCACCTCCGGCCTCATAGGCATCAGAGGTCTTTCCCGGATGGACATCGTCCACCGTTAGGCACACTGCAGCTTTCTTTCCAGGAGGCAGCCAATCACGAATTTTCATTGCAAAGTCCCAAAGTTACGAGCACAGAGTCTAACGAAATAGCAATCGCTAAGCATCCAGGAAAATCTGGATACAACAATATTCCAACAGCTGTGTTTCGGGCACACTCTTGTAGAAATAGATACTCTTTTGTACGCAACACCACCCTGAGCCAATAGACTTGCTGCTACATTTGCGGTCACCACTGTCCATGCTGATATTGGGTATGCTTACGTATGGTGTTAATATACATTGGTTCACTGTCGCAACAGACGGTAAAGAGCCGAGGTGCATGAAACGAACTCTCGCGGTCTCTGTCCTAGACCTAATTGAAAAGCGCCCCGAAGAAACGGAGGCGGCCGCATTAGCACGCTCTTTAGATCTGGCCCGTCACGCAGAACTTTGGGGATATCGACGATTTTGGATCGCTGAGCATCATGCCACAATAGGAATGCTATGTTCCGCAACTCCGATCTTAATCAGCTATATTGCGGCAAACACAAGATCTATTCGTGTAGGAAGCGGCGGCGTTATGTTGCCCAATCACGCGCCATTGATCGTGGCAGAACAGTTCGGCACCCTTGACGTTCTATATCCAAGTAGAATTGACCTTGGGCTAGGGCGAGCGAGAGGTACTAAAGTTGTTGCTGCGCAGGCTATTCGCAAAATCTCCGACCAGACGAAAGAAGATTTCCCTGCTCTCCTGAGGGAGCTTCGTACCTATCTCGCTCCAATGGACCACGGTAGAGAGGTCTTTGCCAACCCGGGCCAAGGAAGCAATATACCTATCATATTGCTTGGCTCAACAATCTTTAGCGCCCAATTGGCGGGCGAACTTGGCTTCCCGTTTGCTTTTGCAGCCCACTTCGCTGCTGATCGCCTTCATGAAGCGGCTCGTGTATACCACAGTACATTTCGGTGCGCTGGTGGGGTCGAAAAGCCTTATTTAATGATATCGTTAGAGATTCTCATTGCAAACACTGATCGCCACGCAAGAGACTTGTTTACAACACAACAAGAACGTTTGCAACATTCGTACCCACCACTGTCTGAAACGGCCCGGAGTGTACGCGAAGAATTGATGCAATCGGCAGTCATCGGTTCTCCAAATACGGTCCGAGATCGTTTGGAAACGGTGCTCCAGGAAGTAAAAGCTGATGAAGTCATTGCCCTCACCGAAACCATCAAAGCGTCAGATCGCTTACATTCATATGAAAGTTTGGCTAGAATAGCTTCGGAGATAGAAATTTGATAGATGGGCGCTGCTTGGTCCCTAACAAGAAGCCGATTTGCGGTGCGTAGTCTTTCGACGACTGTAGTGTAGCCGCAGCTTAATCTGAACTAGAGTAGCGGAGTTTTCCTAACCCGCCGACAAAGACATTGCTGCTGAACTGATTAGGAATAACATCCGAAATAGTCCGTGATATTAAGTAAGACAAAAGCTCTAAGAGCCATTAATAATGGATTCTTTCAGGATTATTTTCTGACTGCCTCTTGGATAAAACAAGGGCAACATCATCAAGCTTGAAGTTTATATGGAATCTAATCTGAATTATTGTAGCGCAATCCAGATTCCCCCTCTAGAAGCCTGAACGAGAAGGAACCTGGGCTGGGTTATGAGTTGTATCGTTTGATCAGTCAACGGAACAATCTTTGCATCCTTGAGTGCAGCACCCTGGAATAATTGCGTTCCGTCCGCCGAGTACTGACGCCAAATCTTCACGGCTGAGCTTCCGAGCTGGCGTCCGGTTCGTGGAAACCGACTGATTGCTGACCAATTCCTTGTCTACTGGTTCCATTTGCATCCTCCGACCTTTTCAGGTACGAAAATAGTAAAATCGTTTTGACTCAGGAGTCAATATTTTTCTGACCTCAGGGAGTAGAGTTGAACGGACGATCCGATTCATAGCTGCGATACACGACCATGCCTCTTGAATCGGGCTGGTCCCAATTCGACTACAGTTATGACACAAAGTCAGTATTTCTAAACTGCCCCGAGACGACGACATTCTGACCACAATAAATCATCACAATTAATGCAAACTAAACTTATTTATATATCAGGATGTAAAGGGTTTTGAAGAAGGGCCGGTAGTTATTAGAACAGAGAAATATCAGAAAGACCAAGAACGCCACAGCTTCATCCGGCAGAGCTTGTCTGAGGCATGCCAAGTTTGTTGAACTTGGGTTCGCTGTCTACTTAGCGGGAACGGAATCCTCAGTGTCTTAGTCTAAATGTATTTTGGCGGGTATACTGTCCTCGCAGGCGTGTTAAACAACGTGAGGCTTCAACACAGAGGGCTATGAACACTTTCCAAAGGCACTTGGATTTTGGCGGCCTAATCGAACCCATATCAACTGCTGACTTCATTGAGCATTATTGGGATAGAAAACCTCTGCGAATCCAGCGATCCGATCCTACTTTTTACAGTGGGCTGCTGCCGGAACCTGATCTAGAGTTTGTTTTGCGTAGTGCCTTTTCGGTTCCGGGTGCTGTAGAACAGATCAGCGAGGGAGACGTGCGGTGTCATTGCGATCGCCACGAACAAGCAATACAAGGTTTTGTGGAGGGACGATCTCTAAGAGTGAATGGAGTTCAAAGATTTTCTGCTCCAGTCCATATCTTGGCCGGCAGAATTGAGCAATTCTTCAGTTTCCCTGTGAACGTCAATTTGTATCTCACTCCAGGCGGCGGAAGAAAGGCTTTAGAAAAGCATTTCGATAACCATGATGTCATAGTGCTCCAAGTGCATGGTAGGAAACATTGGCGTTTGTTCGATAGACCAGCTCGATATCCCCTCGAGTTCCTCCCTTTACAGCGTCACGAATCCCTTGAGGAAATGCGTCGATACCGACTCGGAATGGACTCCGATAATCATGAGAAGGATCAAAGTGCGCTAGTCGAAGAGTTTTTCATTAACCCCGGCGATTTACTATATCTTCCTCGCGGATTCTGGCATGAGGCGGAGACTCCAAAGGATGAGGTGTCGTGCCACCTCACAATCGGAATCAAATCGATTACATATGTTGACCTACTTTCGGCGATTTTAGGGGAGATCGCCCTTCAATCAGAAGAACTGAGGAAGAGTCTACCTGCTGGCTTCGGGTCTCACGTTGATGCTGTTGATCAGATTAAGAGTGATGTCACTGGGTTATTTATGAAAATGCCAAAATCCCTTCCTATCGAGATGGCGCTCAATCAATTTATTTCAGCCGCATCTCGAAACAGAGACTCATCCCTTGCCAACGACCTCTTTGCTCAAAGAAGGGTAAGGAACATCGCGGAGATAACTCTCTCCGACAGATTATCCGTTCCCCCTGGCTCATTCTGTAGTCTTATTAAAACTCGGGATTCTGTAGTTCTCCAGTCTTCTGGGAAGGCATATCAGTTGGACAGTAGGTTCGCAACAGCTTGCCGCTCGATGCTCCAAGGGCAGGTCTTCACAGCGGCCGAGTTAGGTGGCAATCTATCCGAGGTCGAGCGGGTAGAACTTGTGACGCAACTCGTGTCGGAAGGCATGTTGGTCAAGGTGGGTTAAAACTTTCTCGATATCTCCAGTCTACCGTCGTCGTCCATATCCGGGCGACACGGCGCTTCACGGCGCGACGATAGCCACTACCAAGTTGCCCTCACGGAACAGTCTCACCCTAAAACTCACAGACTCATCACTTGGATTTTCGTGACGAAGCTCCCCAACATGGATAGAATGGACTGCACCATGACAAGAGACCCCAACGCAATGTTCTGGTTCCCGTATGTAATGGATGAAGCCCTTTTGAAAGATTTAGACGAATTTAAGATCTTTCTCACAAACAATGCACCGAGGTTCGATTCTTTACTGGCGGAAACAAGTGCCAAACAACTTGCAGTACAAATGGCCCACAATGTTGACGCCATCGTGGAGATGGAAAGTCTGCCAGCACTCTGCCATGTCATTAATGGATGGGGAAATTCTATATTTCAGCGCACTCCACTTCTTGAGCGTCTAGGCGCTTTTCTTCATACGGACTCGTCGGGAAGAATGTATACACTTCAAGGTCATCCCGAAGGAGATTTTCATCCATGGCAGTCCTTCGCGTATTTTGCGATGGCAGGCATTGATCCGAGTGCCACTATTCCAGGCCAATCAAAAACATTAGTAGAAGTTGAACTCGCAAGTACTGTCACTCAAACGGACAAATGGGAAGACGTTGGTCATCTGCTTTTCGCGCTCGCTTACCTTCCTAATGGAACATCTGAGGTGGTGATGCAGATGGACGGAAATACGTACGACTTCCTGAGTCTTGTTAAGCGCGCCATCGAAGCCCACATACATGGTGACTTTCGTGTTTGTCGGAAGTTTCATCTTACCGAGGGAATCTGCGCAGCCGTAGCCCGAATACCTGGATTCGAACAATATCGTGATGTAGCCCAGGAATTTCTTGATGGACAAATGGAAGGGTTATGTGCCTTTGGATTGCTCCTTCATTCTGCGTTCGATCCCGCGAGGCAAGATCTGTCCCGTGTGGACGAGCTACGGACTGTGCTATGTATCGACGAATTAGTAGAGAATCACTTCTACTTTGCGGGCCACCTTCTGGAATTGGCCGCATTCGCTGAAATCAATGGCTTTGTTTTGCGCCCAGAATACCGAGGTGCAATCGCCTTTGTGGCAAATAAGATGAACGGTCTGTTGCCAAGATTTCTAGCGAAGATTCCATTTAAGGAAACATTTTTGCATGTCGGCCATTACAGGAGAGGTGTAACCTTGTGCTCACTGCTGCAGAAGGTTCCCGCTTTACAGGTGAACAGAAATCATTTACAGCAATATTCTGTAGACCTCGACCTACTGAAGGATGAACTATGCCCTGAAGAAGTCGAACTTTCGGCAGCGGAGCATGAATTATTTTGTGTGGCTAGCCCAGCGGACGGGCCGCGGGACTGGTTTGGGCGTGTTCTTGACGCATACCAAGCGGTAGCGTCGATTAGCTTTAAGCTGCGTGGTGGTTATCCGCACTTCCGCCGAATGGCCCCGCTAAGTTGGCCGCGTTCGGTTCATTTTGAACTTCTAGATGATGAAAGAGGTGAAGGTTGCAGTCTCGAACTGCACTTCGAGCGTGAGCAATATCGCTATCTCGAGCCTCTAATGAGGGATATGGCTGGTGCTCTCCAGAAAGTCCATACCGGCGAAAAAATTGAATGGAGAGAAGATTGGTATGGTACGAAAGGCAGGATCCGGGTCGTATTTAGTGCAGAACGGAAACCTGAGGAAATTGCAAAAGTGTCAACCAGCGTAATCGAGGAGAGTTGGCGACTGATCGATAACGCGCTCGCACCGAATATGCGATGAGTTGACGTTCATGATACAGCAAATCGAAACGAGCCCAGGGAAGGACACAGCCGATGGCAACCGTTTTTGCACGAGAAGCTAAAAGGATTTCGGACGATCTCGCAGCGGAGTTAAAGCTTCTTATCGGAATCTTATCTGAAGTCCAGTGCGATGAGATTGTTTCGGCTGCGGACGCAGTTTTTCAAACCGTGCGACGAGATAAGACGGTTTTCCTAATGGGGAACGGCGGGAGTGCTTCGACCGCGGAGCATTTATCCAATGATCTTATGCGTATTTTCTTAAACGCTGGTCGTCAATGTAAGGCACGTTGCCTTGCTTCGAATATCAGTATTATGACAGCACTTGCTAATGACTTTAATTATTCTGCCCTATTTCGCAAGCAATTGGAGTTGGAAGCAAGTCCCGGTGATTTGATTATTGCCATCTCGGTTTCCGGAAAGTCTCAAAATTGCCTAGAAGCACTCCGATATGCAAACTCGATGGGATACAAGACGTTAGGACTGCTCGGCTCGGATGGTGGAATCTGTAAGCATATGTGTGAGATATCTCTGCACGTCCCGAATGATGATTTTATGCTTGTCGAAAATATGCACCTTATCCTCTGTCACGCTATAGCGAGAGCCGTTGAGCGACTATTGAGACAATCGCCCCAGGAAGCGTCAACAGCGCTCAACTAGGAAGAGAGATGTTCCAAAACGACCTAAAACCATCCCCATTTCGAAAAGAAGCTCTAGCAGCAATTAACGAGAGGGAAAGCGAACTCAATATTGAAGCGGAGTCTCGCGTTTGGGGGCAATGTGGCTTTTGGTTAATGCAGGTAGCTCTTTGCATCGTGTTCCTTGTTGGTTTTTTGGGTAAGGTCGAGACTGTGAGCAAGAACCCCTACGAAAATACCGATTTAAGGGGGGAGGCGGGCTCGGAAATAATTGAGATCGCAGAGGGCGAAGATGGTGTTGTGCTTTCTAAAGGAACTCACATCCGCTTAATTGCAAAGAGTGGCGACGAGATTCAGGAAAAAGATGTTGAGGTCACTGAAGTTTTAGACTACAGACAAGTCCGCGAAATTAATAGAAGTTACGCTTGGAATCCCGGGACAAGCATTTTCGTTCGAGTGCGCACGGGCCTAACAGACGGGAGGATTCCTGATCGAGGTATTGCATATCTTCGCATGAGGAAGAACATCTTCTCGGCGTTGATTAGGTGAGAAAAATGTTTACCCGACAACCGCGGTCAGCGCGCATTCCGTTCATTGCACAGATGGCAGCCAACGATTGTGCAGCATGTTGTCTAACGATGGTAGCCCAGTTTCTCGGTAACTATGTCGACCTTTCCGAGGTTCGTCAACTCATAGCGGCGGGCCGTGACGGGGCAAGTGCGTTAAAAATCCTCGAGGCAGCCAAGCAGCTTGGACTGGATGGATATGGTGTCGCACTTGATCTTCGCGAATTCAAGTCGCTGCCAAGCGGAGTCATCTTACATTGGAAATTCAATCACTTTGTGGTCTTCGTCAAGAAGCGTAGAGATGTCTATGAAGTGATCGATCCGAGCTCCGGAAGGCGGTCTATCACCGAACAGGAGATGAGCCGCGCTTTCACTGGAGTGGCGATTATATTGAGCTCTCAGAGTCATTCTCGTTCAAATAAGACTAAAAAACATGTAAAAACGCATTTCCTAACTCTCCGTCGGCTTGGAGAGATTGTGATCAGGCATAGAGCCCTATTTATGAAAGGGCTTTGGCTGTCAATCATACTTCAGGGCTTTGTGCTTTTACTTCCCCTGATCACTAATAAAGTTATAGGGCGCGTTATTCCAAGGGGTGAATCCGATATAGTTCATGTTTTCCTTATAGCGATTACTTTTTTGGCTGTAGTCCACTTCATATTTCTTCTCGTTCGGAACCAGCTAATCGCAGTGTTGAGAGCCTACGTCGACCTCGATCTAACTATGTCTTTCATGTCTCATTTATGCCGTCTTCCTTATGGATTCTTTCGAGATCATGGGATCTCGGATATAACTTACAGATTGCGGAGCAATGCTGTTGCACGTGATGCTATATCGTCAACCATGATGTCCGGCGCAGTGGATGGCTTGCTGGCGAGTAGTTACTTTATTGCGCTTCTTTTTGTAAACCGTTCATATGCTTTGATCGCTCTATTCGCAATCGTGATCGATACAATTCTCTTTGCTGCTCCACTTAAGAAACGTCGAGAGCTATCTTCTGCAGCAGTAGCTGCCGAAAGCAAGGTGCAAGGATTCGAAATTGAGATCGTAACGGGAATTGGAGCGATCAAAGCGATGGGCAACGAGCCGCATGCGATCACAATATGGAGAAATCTGTTTCTTGGGTACGTCCTAGCCGTCAGAAGAAATAACTCTTTGGAGTCCGTCATCAGTGCTGCCGACCTCTGTCTACGGACAGCACTTCCTCTCTTTCTTATCACAGTCGGTGCAACAGAAGTTCTCTCTGGGCATATGAGCCTCGGCGAAATGTTGGCCGTGAATTCATTCGTTCTTAGTCTACTTACACCCGCCGCAAATGTCATTCGCATCTCCAATCAACTTCAAGGTCTATCTGTACATTTGAATCGCCTCGAAGATGTGCTGAAGACTCCGGTCGAGAAAGCTGCTGGGAACACGGGAGACTTCGTCTCCCTACACGGTGGAATCTCGGGGCGCGGGGTTGAGTTCAGGTATGGCGCCTCTGACAACTTTGCGATTCACCCGTTTGACATTGAAATCCACCCAGGTGATTATGTGGGTATTGTCGGACGCTCTGGATCGGGCAAATCCACGATCGCTCATTTGCTGGTCTCTTTGATTCCACCAACACAAGGAGAGATCAGATACGATGGGCTTCCTCTCGACCAGCTCGGACTTGAGGCTCTTCGCAGTAATGTAGGTGTTGTCTTTCAAGACACTATACTTTTCAATGGAACCGTCTTCGAAAACATTACAATGGGCAACTCTGATTATAAGTTGAACGACGTAATCACTGCAGCTATAAGAGCGGGTCTTCACGATGATATATGCAAAATGCCGCTCCAATATCAAACTCCCGTATTGGATTCCGGAGGTGGCTTTTCTGGTGGTCAGCGGCAGAGAATTGCCATCGCCCGCGCGTTAATCCGAAAGCCGAGAATCCTCCTGCTTGACGAGGCAACCAGCGCACTTGACCCCCACACGGAAGAGATAGCTCTCGCAAACATACGGGCGCTTGACTGCACTAAGATTGTAGTCTCCCATCGTCTTTCGTCCATCATTACAGCGGATAATATCTTTGTTGTTGAAGAGGGTAGGGTGGTAGAAGTAGGGAATCATGCAGAGCTTATTGCTAATCAGGCTTCTTATGCCAAGCTCTTTGAGTGTTCAACCGGTCAATCTTTCGTCAGTTCTCAAGAATGAAGATAGCATCATAAATTAAACCGATTTATCATGTGCTATGTGCTGACCTACGTTGCGCTTCGCTCACATCGAGGCCGCCATACTTCGCCTTCCGGTTGTAGAACGTAGTGTCGCTGATTCCATGTTTCCTGGAAAGATCCGCTGTCTTCACTCCGGCCTCATGCTGCTTCAGAATCGCAATAATCTGCTCTTCCATGTACCGACTATTCTTCATCCCAGTCCTTCCGTTCAGATTACGAGAGAACTCCAGTTTCCCCCGGTTGGATTTTTCGGGGGCAGGCCAGTGCGAACCTGACGTTATACGAGGAATTCCTGCACCGTGAACAAATATCCACCTCGTTTTCTGAGAGTCTCCTCCCTTACATGCAACCCCATCTGGCCCTTCGGGCTAACAACGCGGTTCCGTTCGTCATTCTTTCCTCCTCGCTAACGTCATTCAGATCTCAGTCAAAGGAGGTCGAAAAACGCTCCATTTCTTCTAGTCCAGCAAAAGTGCCTATATCATAAAATCTGTGAGGCGAAATATATCCTCGAAGCTTATGCTCGCTAATTAGTTTCGCGAGGAAACCGGATTCAAGTGAGACTTGAGCTGTATCATCCCTATCTCGAAAGGCATCCTTTCGGAATATAGAAACCCCTGCGTCGATGTATTGAAAGGGCCCACCGCCAGTTTTACAATACCCGCGGATATAATCACTTTCTTCATCAAGCCAGATATTAGGGCGAACCGCTGTCTCTGCGAACTTATCCTGATAGAGGACCATTAGCCCTAGATCTTTGCTTTGGAGAAGCTGATTGTAGACCATTGCACAATCAATAGGCAGAAAGGAGTCACCGTAGGTTAGTAGAAATGTGTCCTCCAGGTATTGAAGAGCTTGCACTATTGCTCCGCCTGTCCCGAGCGGCGTAGATTCACGTGAGTATCGAATGCGAACTCCGAACCGAGAACCATTCCCTAAGAATTTCTCAATTTGTTCTGATAAGTAACCGGTCAATAGGACTATATCAGTGAAACCATAGCGTTTCAGGAAAGAAATCTGCCATTCTAGAAACGGCTTACCATTTACATTGATTAACGGTTTTGGGATAAGTTCGGTAATCGGACGCAAACGAAGTCCGAGCCCGCCTGCCAAGATAACAGCCTGCATCTGCACTCCTTATATCGTCACTCATAGGATTACTTGGCACAGAATCTCTCAGTTATGTTTGGAAGCGTCCCTCGGCGACAACGGTTTCGAGTTACTGGCCAGTAATAGACCACATTCTAGCCATTCTTGTATCTGAGATTCATCACACCCCTCCGCGGCTAGTTCTGATAATAATCTCCACCGATTCATATCGCGAAGATGATAGACCTCCTTCTCCGATAGAGTGAATATTGCAGGCCACGCGGGATCAACTAGCTTGTATACGTTCTTCTTGGTTGGAATCAGAGGAGCAGCTAGCTTTAACCAACAATCCTGTCTGATTGCGGGGCAAGGATCACTAACATAGTGACGAATGCTTGGCACGTAAGATTCCCAAGGTGGATCGACTGCAGGCAGATATTCGGTTCTTGTTCTCATAAGTTCTGCTGCCTTTATTTCTACAGAGCGGGAACTTGGTCGCTGTGTTATAGATTGCCGGACACACTCATTCAATATCTCCGCGCAAGCTTCAAAGGAGTATGTTTGCAGGACATGCTGCCGTGCGGCCTCTGCCATCGTTTTGTGCAGCATTTGATCCGTCAGGAGTTTTAGCATTGCGTTTCGCCCGCGGTTCAAATCCATGCGAATTCCGGAAGGTGTAAGCCATGTAGGCATAAGAAAACCTGTCCTGCCATCTATGACCGTATCCTTAAGCCCTCCATATGCACTGCCGACTACAGGCACTCCCGCAGCCATCGCTTCTACAGGTGCGTAGCCGAAATTTTCATCTATTGATGTCGTGGGATGGAAAAAGACATCCATTGCCCCATAACACATTGCCAGCTCCTCGTCCGATAGCGTAGCAGAATAGTAGACGACCGATCGCTCAAGGTTCAGCGCAGCCAAAAGATCTCCAATCCGCTCTGGATAGTGTTCCGTTTCATAAGGAAGACAGGGATAATTCCTCCAGTAGTTTCCTACGACTAACGCCCCGACCTTAGCAGGGGACAGCAATTTACGAAGATATGCAACCTCATATAGAAAATGATGCAAGTTTTTTTGGGGTACTAGGCGCGAGACATAGCCAATTACATAATCAAATTCTTCGCAATTTGCGAATTCTCTGCATTCTGAGATCAATCGTGGCTTGAATAGCTCTGTCTCCACTGGAAGAGGCAAGCGACAGATTCGTGGCAAATCAGCCCGACAGATTTCCCGGATGATCTCGATGTCTGCTGTACAATTGACGATAAGACAGTCACTAGTTCGAAGCTTTCGGAGTTCTTGATTTAGGAAATCGCGATCCAGTACCAGCCCTCCGTTTAAAACAAAGATCAGATTGCCATGTGGATGCTCTTGGAAATTCCAGCCACGGCCGGTAGCGAAATTTATACTAACTTGTGGTCTGCCCGAGGCTCCGGTTAGATTCAGATTCTCGATCGGTTCAACGTTAAAATACAAACCCAGTGCATTAAAGAAGAACTGGCGTGTTCTCTCGACGCTTGGCCAACTATGCGGCTTTGAACCACAGAAACCGACACGATTATCTTCGGTTTTCATCCTATGCATCCTCCACTAAGTGCTACCGAACGTGTTGTCTAGAGCTGCGGTGAGTCAAATTTCAGCACAATGACGCAATTATGTATCTGGAGTGGCTCAGTATAGGATGTTAGTTCGTTTAGCCTATCTTCCTACACCAAGCAATGAACGATTAAAATTCTTGCGTTCCTTCATTTTCAGTACTATTACGCTTCCTGCGCTAGTCGGCAGAATGGTTGAGAAGAAATGAGCTCATTCGGTATTAACTACCCGCCTATATCGTGACTGAACTTCATTCTGCTTATCGAGCAAAGAGCGACTGATTTTTCGAGAAAAGTAACTGTAATAATCGAAATGTCGCTGAGGTAATGCTTCGGTATGCTTGTCATGCCTGCCGTCAAGGCTACCAGTTCTCGATAATGAATTCTTAAGTGTGCCGGAGGGCCTCCATTGGTGAAATTTTTGTGGCATAAAGAGAGGGCACTATGACCGACACGAAGCTCACGCACACGACTAGGACAACCGTTGCTGATATTGCGAATAGGTCAAATTGAGCGGTGGCCAGAAACAGCGATTGGGATAACCTGACAATGCAGCCCCCAACCGCAACCCCTGCTAATAGAGAACTGACTATCAGAGCCGCGAACGAGCGTACCAATCTGCTCACAATTTGGAACTTGCCTTCACCGAGTGCCATACGAATACCTATTTCGCGGGTCGACTCGGTTACAACCGCACTCATCGTGCTTCCAAGACCTAGAGATGTGAGAAACAGAGCTACAGTTCCAAATCCACCTAAGATAGCTAACATGGTTTGCTGTGTCGCAAATGAGGAATCTATAAATTCTGGCAGCGGTAGTGGCCTCACTGCTTGCAGGTTGGGATCAACGGACCAAACAGCTTGAATCAACTCATTTCTGAACGAGCTCACCGGGCGGCGAGTCCTCACGAGATAGTTTGCGCCGTCTAGTGGAATTTGGAGCGCCGACAGAAAAATCTCTGGCTCGGCCGGCTGCTGGAGATTAACGTTCCGAATATCGCCAACAACTCCGATGATTGAATAAGTCGACCAGGGACCAATCATCGTCCCGTTTTGAAAGGCAACTGAAAGAGGGGTGGTCAGCGGGTCTCGCCCCGCCATAAATCGCGTTACGAAGGACTGGTTAACAATTGCCACCGGTTTCTGAGTCGGAAGCACGTCTAAGTGCGAAAAATCTCTTCCCTTTACGAGCGGAATTTGAAGTAATTCAAAGGTCTTCGGGCTCGCGATCCCAAGACGTGCCCTTGGACGTTCCTTGATCGGTATGTTTTGGTTTCCCAAAAGAAACCGCGTCCGCAAGGAATTGGTGGGTAGACCCAGAACAACGCTAGATTGTTCGACTCCAGGCAAGGCGTCTATCTTCCTCAAGACCTCTTGATGGAAGCGTATGATCTTTTCGTCACTGTCGTACCGAGACTCTGGAACTCCGACGCCGACTACGAGTATATTTGCCGCACTAAATCCTGGATATTCTGTGTAGATTCCTTTAATCGCTTTCGCGAGCACAACGCTCATCATAACCAGTGCTACGCTCAAGATTATCTGGCCCGCCAGCAAGCCCGTTCTTAGGTGCCGACTACTTCTAGGCACCGATATTACACCTGATGCTTGTACCTGATGAGCAAGGCGGGACGTTCGCAACGCAATAAATGGGAAAATTGAAGCGAGGATCGAAGATGAAAATGCGATCGCCACACAGAATATGATGACTCGCCAATCGATCAATGTAAGAATCGAATCTGCTGAATTGAAGGCTCTAACGAAACTTGAGAATGACGGTGAGGAGATCATCACTTTTAGAAGTACTCCTCCGAATATGGTTCCTAGTACACCACTCGCTATTCCGTAGACTCCTCCCTCACGAACCTGTTCCAAAAACAGATGTTTCAAATTGATTCCCAAGGCGGCTTTAATGGCGAGAGATCTCAAATTCCTGAGCGCCTTTGCGACAATAATGCTTCCTGCGTTCAGGATCGCGATCAACGTGAGGGCACTTACAGCACCCCAGAGTAAGAGCACAGTCCGCCTCCGGTTGCCCCACACAACCTGGTCAAGCGGTTTCGCTATGAAGCTCACATCCTTGTTCGTGTCACCATAGGCCGAGGTCAGTCGGGCAGAACTGATAGTCAGAAATTCGGTACTTCTTGCTATAGAACTGCCTGTTTTCAGCCGAGCTACTGCTTCAAATATTCGCTGATCACGCGAACAGCACATGCTTCGGTCAGCGCCTATATAGAGGTCGACAATTTGGCCATTAATTGGGAAGATGAAACTCTTAGGTAAGACACCTACGATCTGATATGAGATTTCATTCAAATAAATCGGTGAGCCGACAATATCTGGTCTTGCATGGTACCGTCTCTGCCATAAAGCATAAGAAATGACAGCCGAACGTTCAGTTAGTTCACCGTTGGGCATGTCAGTGAAGAGTGGAAGAACGCCCAAAGTGTGGAAAAAATTTGGAGTGACAATGCTGCTTTCGACGACCTGCGGAGAAGAACCCTTGGTGTCGCTAAGCCCAAACGTGCGTGTTGAGTAGCCCGAAACGTCGCTGAATACGTTTTGATCCGCCTCAAGGTCCTTCACATCCTGCCATGAAAGGTCAGACGGTGCCTTTTGAGCCGATGCCTGGATTGCAAGAAGTTGGTTCGGAACCGGGAATGGCAAAGGGTGAAGAAACAGATCGTTTAGCAAAACGAAAAAAGCAATATTCGCGCCAATACCGATTGTGAGGATCAAAACGACAAGGCTTGAACTCAATGGACTTTGGAAGAGTTGGCGAGTGGTCCGGGCAATCAGCACGAGCAAAGGTCACCTCATCAAGGCTTCAAAAACGGGAGCTGCACCACTTAAAACTTGTGCAGCAGCCACGAACATCAACTTGGCCGCTTGTCATCAACTCTCTAGAAATTCGAGTTGAGACGAAGAGGTAGAAATTCGAGACAAACTCTTTACTGCCGTGTGGCCGCCGATCGAGTACTAGTCTTCAGCAACTCCATGGTCCTCAGACGTCAAGTGAAAATAGACGTGACAATAAATTACTACACCCCTAGCATCTACTTCTACAAGTCCTCGTGTGTGAGCAATAGTCGGTCGCTTTAGAAAGTGCGATTACGCAGTTCGGCAGCCGGTCAGACAGTGAGAACGCCAATACATGAATTGAATGGACTATTCCAAGACGGGAATTAGAGCTTTTGGCAGGTCTTGAGTGCGGGGTGCAAACCATCGTCCTAGTTCCCTGAAAAGGAAACCAACAGAGTCGAGCCTAGCCGAGCATACAATTTGTTTTCGGCTGTGATCATCAGTTAGGTGTTCGTTACCATTTCTAGTCTTTGCACGACGACACCCGAATCCTGAAATTTAAACGCAACCGGTACGAAATTAGGTATAGCCGAGATGATTTCACCGTGTGATTGTGGTTTTGCATAGATCAGGAGGTGGCCTCCTGCTCCTGCTCCGAGTAGCTTGCCACCTGAAGCCCCTGCGCGAAGAGCACTTTCATACGCGTCATCAATTACTGAATTCGTAACGGCATCCGAGAGTCCCTTTTTTATCTTCCATGCCTCGTGTAAGAGCGGACCGACCTCCTCTAGCCTCCCTTTCTCCAGTAGGGACTTCAGTTCATAGGCAAACTTAACCAGGTCGCGGATCGAACTACGACGGTCTTCAATGGCTCCTACACCTCCATACCCTGCCACTATCCTTGAACTGTTGCGACGGAAGCCAGTGTCAAACAGTAGTAGATGCCTTTCGAATTCGAGTTTGGTTTGTTTCTCAATTTCGATTGGGTTCACCAAAACCCTGCCATCCTCTAGGAACTCAAATAAGTTAAGGCTCCCTAGGCTTGAGGCGTAGGCGTCTTGCTTTCCGATTTGGCGCTGACATCTCTCAATCTCTAGATAACAGGCTAACTGAGCTAGCTCGCTACGACTAAAGCCCCCACCTTGGAGCCGATCCAAAGCCGCCAATAGTGCTACACAATATGCACTCGAAGCGCCGAGTCCACTTCCTGCTGTCGATACCGCTGAACAGGATTTTATTGAAACTGGGGCGGATGTGCCGATCAGCCTTAGCCCTTCACGCGTCAAGCAATGTGTCAACTCCCCGGGTTGTGTAGCCGTCTCTACCTGGGCCCATTCGAGTTCGAACAAATGAGATTTGGACGGTGCGATCGAAACTTGCACCATCTTTGAGATAGCGGCGCTCACTACTGCCCCCCTATCTCGCAAGAAGAATTCTGATATATCACTGCCACCTCCCGCGAAGCTGATTCTGCAGGGAGCGGTTGCTGTTAATGTTTGCATCAGTTCTAGAATGAAGTGAGACAGGAAGTTCTCGGCTTCTGTAAGGTTTACAGACGGTTGTATCACTTGAGAAAACGATTTGTCGAGATCTAGCTTCTTAGGAGCCATCCTGTATCGCGGGAATTGCTACTCTATATGCGTCGAATGAGAAGGATGAGTGCCTTAGCGAGTGGTATTTTCGCGGCACGACAGGGCACTAATAATCTACCTATTTCCGAGGCTGAGTTTGATTCGATCAAGTTCACCGCCAAAGGGCACGAAAAGTCCACAGTACTCCTCCGCCTATGCAGCAAGTAGTCAATTTTATTCTACGCATCGCTTTGCGTTCGTACAAAACAGGCTGAGGTACCCACCGACGCATGGATTCTCGACGTGCAAGTTGTCGTATGGCAGATCCAGGAATCTGCCTATCTTCGCACTAGATTGATGGTGAGGGGCTTTAAACGCCAGCCGTTCCAAAATAACGGTAACTACTGGGATTCTCGAAATCCATCCTAATTAACGCCCCTGACACCAAACTTTGAAACACGTCGAACGGACGCTCACAGCGCTAGAATTGCTACCAAGATAGTTGTTGATCTACGCACTCGGATACCTTTACTTTGTTCGAACAGTCTGTACAACACAGGTGGGCGGTTTAGAATGCGGCCAGTTCGAAATGCAAAGGTTCAGGAGCACACCAGAGGAGTCCGCCCTTGACAACAGTGAGATCTTGGCAACTGACGAATTCGTGAACCGCGGCTGGAAAGTCGTTGGCCCGTTTCGCCACGCCGACACGTTGTAGTTGCGTGAAATCACCAGCGTCCATGCGGTCAAAGATGTCAATGTCTATGTACCCCTACTAGGAGTGATTGTGCCCAAAGTGACTGTAGCAATGCCGGTCTACCAGGGTGAACGATTTCTTGAAGAAGCCATGCGTAGTGTACTCGACCAGACAATGCCTGATCTCCATTTGGTTGTATGTGATGACGGATCCACTGACCGAAGCAGGGAAATAGCTCTTAAGATTGCTCAGGAGGATAACCGAGTAAAGGTCATATCACAAAACCATGGAGGGGTCTCAAGGGCTCTTAACGCCGCTTGTAGATATACGAGCAGTCCGTATATTGCGATACTTGATTCAGACGATGTTGCTCTAGAAGATCGTCTGTTATTACAGTGTAAGTTTTTAGATGAACATTCGAAATGTGCCTTGGTCGGCGGATGCGCTGTCGCTATTGACGAAGTCAGCGTTCCGACTCGACTTCTCTCGCGACCGAACAAGAAGACTGGTTTATCACAGAGTTCAATGTTAGATTCAAACGGCATTATTCACAGTACCGTGATGATGAGACGTTCTGCCTATGAAGCTGTCGGTGGATACCGTACTCTACGAAATAGGGGCGCCGAAGATTATGATCTGTGGTTGAGAATTTGCAAAGAACACGAGATCGATAACCTGACCTCCATTCTTTCCGGGTACCGAATCCATATGAATCAGGATTCCTTTGCATATCTCCCGTCTCAACTATTGAGCTCACGCGATGTACGGGAAGACGCGCGGCACGCTTTGCGTGGGGGAGGCGATCAAATATGTTCAGCTATTAATCCGGAAGGCAGTTCACTCGAGAATATGGGCGACGAATTCTACCGAGACGTAGTAAAAGCATACCTTGACTACGCAGATCTGTATTTAGATCTTCGAAAGCCAGAGTGGATCGCCCTCGCTCTCAGTAACGCCGAGCGATATGCTGAACGATGTGAAGCTAAGGATATAGTTGAGCTCTGGCGCCTTGAGAACCACTATGAAATGACATCTAACTGACCTTGATCCCAATTTTCACACGAGACAGAATATGTTTTCTCGTATTGATAACGTACAGTATTTTTCGCACATTTTGATTTGCCAGTAGCTCGGTGGGTTGGTACAAGTAGGAGGGTAAGCCCTCTGAGGGCTAGGCAGTGTCTGACGAATCGATGGCCCTGAGACAGAGCTGCATGAAGGCGAGCTTCAGCATAGCCAGGAAGGATTGAGCGAGTTTGTCGAAGCGCGTGGCGATGGATCGGCACTGTTTGATCTTTCCGATGGTCCTTTCGATGACATTGCGCCTGCGGTAGCGTTCTCGATCCAGTTCCGGCAACGAAGGCTTAAGTCGAACCTCATCCTTGCGATACGGGATGACAGGCTGGATGCCGTGACTCTCCAGCCAGCACCGGATACGCGGTGCGCTATAGCCCCGGTCTCCCAGCAACCACATGGGCCAACGACCGCGATAGCCCGCGACAACAAGTTCTTCCAAGTAGCAGGATTCATGGCGCTGGCCGCCACTGAGCAGCACAGATAACGGAAGCCCATGACCGTCGGTGAGCAGATGCAGCTTCGAGCCCCAGCCTCCATGGGAGCGGCCCAGGGCTACTTCCGCGCCCCCTTTTTTGCCCCTGCCGCGGGGCGCGCCGCGCGGATGTTGCTGCCATCGACACACCAGGTATCCCAGTCGATGCGGCCAAGCTCGTCCAGACGAAGCTGCAGCCGGTCGAGCAGCCGCTGCGAGGTTCCGTCCCTTTGCCAGCGCTGGAATCGGTCATAGACCGTCTGCCAAGGACCATATCTTTCAGGAAGATCCCGCCAACTCGCGCCCGTGTTCAGCTTCCAGAACATGGCGTTGAGCAACTCCCGATGCGGACGCCACTGGCCGCCGCGCTGACCATTGTCGGGCAGCACAGTAGACAGAAGTTCCCATTGCCGGTCCGTCAGCTCGTGTCTGCGTGGGGCCATAAAACCGTGCCGCTGGAGTCTCGCCTGACTCTATTCAGAACCGAATTGCAACTCTTGAAAAGTTCCTACTCGGATTCGTCAGACACTGCCTAGCCGATGGAACCAACCGTGGAAGCAGGAGTTGTGGCGGAGAGTGGCGTAAAGGCGGTGTTGGGGCCGGTAGTGGAGATCAACGAGGAGCGCATCCACGCGCACCTGGACGAGGTAGTGCGGGCGACGGTGGAGGAAACGCTGAACGCGCTTCTGGATGCCGAAGCCGATCAGTTGTGCGGGGTGTGGAAGTACGAGCGTGCCGAAGGACGCAAGGACACGCGGGCCGACAGCTACGACCGCAAGCTGCATACGAAGGCCGGCGAAGCGACGCTGACGATGCCGAAGCTGCGCACGCTGACCTCTGTCGAAAGCTATCTCCTGAACCAACTGGTGGCGGATAAGCCCTCGCGAAATGCTCACCTGCCAACGCTCTCTTCCTACTTGACCAAACATGCTCAACTGGGCGGCTATCTCGCACGAGCCAAAGAATCGCCGCCTGAAAAAACCGTTATCTGGCGCGGACTCGCGCGGCTCACAGATATTCAACGCGGCTTCATACTCGGTACACAACCTGTGGGTAATTGAAAGGATTACCACGCGCTTACGTTATTGGATGAAAGGCACTAATAAAGTACGGATTTTGGAGGCGCGTTGGACCATGGCTTGCAATTCAAATTCGTATCCATTCACTGGGTATAAGGCATCCTGATGACAAGTCATCTGTTGCTGATGTCTTGCTCGTGGGACCTAGGCGCTCGGCTAAAAACCAGCCGCGTGGGGCAATTATAAGTTTGTGAGCGCTTCTACCTAACCAGGCTCCCCACCAAGAATACGTGCTATTGGCAATAATAAAATGCCTACAATGAGACATGAGGTAAAAATCAGAATAGGTTGAAATTTCGAAATCGTTGTCGCTAATAAAATTGAGAGATATACCAAGGTCCAGATTTTCCTTGCACCACTCAATATCATCAGAAAATACGAAGAAGTTTGGATTGCATACCCTCTCCAGCACTAATCTAACAGCTCTTTTGTAATAATCAATTCCTAACTCCCCCATTGGATCCCCATCTTTTAATACGTCTGACCTGCGAACATGCACACACACAGACTCGGTATTGAGTATTTCGTTTAAAGGGCTTTCCAATTCATCAAATTGAAGGTCAGGTTTAAATGTAAATTCGGCTCTTATTAACGAAGAAATATTTCTGAAATATTTCTCACTCTGCCAATATCCTATAGCAGCTATATTGAGCGCTTCCTTCTCAAGCGCAGATACATCAAACTGCCCAAATCCAATTTCGGTGATGGTGTATAGAATGCTGTTATGTAGCCGCTCTAGTATTACGTTGGATTCAAGACACTCACCTACTATTTGAAACATATTTAGACCAAAGTGCCGTGGCGTAGCAGCAAGCGGTAGGTTTTCTGTATTGAGAACGAGCGTGTCATTTCTGACTACGGATAGGTATCGTCCGAAAGCATATTGAAACATCTGATTGCCGAGCCCACCCCTGAGAGGCACTATCACCACTTGATTGTTTACTCCTTTGCCAAGTTTGACGGCATAAATCCAATCCACCCAATTTAGCAGAGGGAATTATACTAAATTGATACTGACACCGTAATTGAAAGTGCTTGTTCCTCGAAGGCGACTCTGTAAGTCGCTGTCGGAAGGAGGGAGAGTTGGCAGATTAACATCGGGGAGATGCGATGTGACAGCAGACCTTGGCGGGTGCCGGTGGATTTGAGCGATACAGCAAGCCGACGCGGTGCACTTGGTGGGCTGCAGAGATGGATCCGTTACCTTTGTGTATGAGTCGTGCGTGCTGATCATGTCATTCTACGCTCGGTGGACCAGTGGTCGTTCGCCGAGGAGCGGCGGGAGTTGCGTTTAATTGTTTTAACTTGTAGCCCCCGGAGCGGGAGAGGCTCTATATGACTCGCTGGCAATATGCCTTACCGATCAGGACTAGTCTCATAAACCTCTAAGTCTATAATGGGTGTCAAATTGGGCTCTGTGAAATCAGAAGTTGTGGGGACAGTATGCCGGAAACTGACCGAAGAGTAATGATGGCAGTTGAGTACGTGCTGCGGTATGCGCCGCGAGGACAGAATGGACAGTCAAGACTTAATGGCCAGCGGCATTTTTGTGATTTAGCTGTGTAAATTAAAGTTGGTTCGCCTGCTGAACGCTCTCTGATCTCAGTTGCGTGCTATCATGATTTTTTCTTAGCTCGGTCTGGACTCGAGGAGTGTTACTGAAGATGTTTATCTATCAGATCGAACTGTCCAACCTCTGTTCGCTGAAGTGCTCCTATTGTCCGCATCCGACCCAACAACGCGAACGCGGCCTAATGACGTTCGACACATTTGCAAAGTGCGTAGAGTTTCACAGGAAAAATTCAAAGCTACGACCGCTCATTCTTCATCATTTCGGAGAGCCGACGCTGCACCCTCAACTCAAAGACTTCATCGCGTATAGTGCCGCGCAAGGAGTAGAGTGCAGCTTCAGTACGAATGGAATGCGAAACATCTCACAGCCGTATCCCGCTGAATTTTGGGCTGAATTGTCCTCGGCTGGCCTCAAGACTGTGAATTTCTCGGCACATGCACTGCCGGTGGAAGCATTTATCGAACTTGCAGGCGAACACGTTCATATTAGACGTTTCTTTATACCGGAACTCGTGACGCTCGGTACTTGGGCGGGACAAGTAGGCCCTCCTGCTTCACCCACAAAAGAACCTTGTATTTTCGAGAGACATGAGGCATTCGTCGTTCTGTGGGACGGTCGACTTGCGCGCTGTTCCATGGATAGCGAAGCAAAAGAGAGTCAGCTGACAATAGATGATATGCTCGACGGCAAAAGATTCCCTTTTAGGCGGATAGCTCTCTGCGAAGCGTGCGACTCGATGCGAGAAGCTGAGGATATCTAATCAATGGACATGCAAATTTGATGACAACGGGTTCACCTTGCATGGTCCAAGTCAATGGATTTCATTAGTTACTACGGAAGTCAAAGAATTGAACCAAATCAACTGAGACGTCGTTGGTTGGTATGCCTCATTGAGAAATAGTATCGTAGGGTAATTCGCTCGGAAACGAAAACTGCAATCTTGTTATGATTGGCTTGGCTAAAGCGGATCCGGACTGGAGGTAGTATTTTGGCGAAAATAGCCTAAAGTAGGGTAGGAGATTTTGCTAGGAAGAAAAGTTTCCCCGTTCAGCGCATGGAGCATCTGACCATCTAGACATCGAACTCTACATCCCATTCATTAAAGATAACGTCGTAAATGGCGAGGTATTCATTCGCCATTCTCCGCACTGTGAACCGTTTCTCGATCCGTTCGCGCCCTGCGTTACCGAATTGCCGTCTAAGCGAGAGATCCTGAATGAGACGGCCAAGCCATACCACCAGGCCGTTTTCATCGTTTGGCTCTAACATAATCCCGGTCTCGAGATGAGATACCGACTGACGTACTCCTCTGCGATTTGTCGTCACAACAGGCAAACCGGATGCCATTGCCTCAAGAACATTCATGTCATGTGCACCGAGGTACCTATTACTCGAAATATACACAAAAATATCTGCCCTACTTAGAAGAAGTGGGACATCCTGTCGCGTTCCCAAATACCGAATCCTATCTGTGTCGCTCCCCGATTCGCCAACTAACCAGAGTTCAGCGTTCAAATTTTCGGCAAGAACGCGATTCATTACATTCCAAAATGCTGGGGCTGATCTTTCCGGTCTACAAACTCGAATCAAGATCACCTTGTTATCGACGCGGTCAGGAGCATCTATAGCGAATTTCCCGGTGTCAATTCCATTCTCAACTACAAATGGGAAACGCTCAGAGGCTTGAGTGGCAGCAATTTCCTTTGAAACGCAGACCAGAGGAAAATTAACGTCCTTGAGTTCTGTACCGCTGTGCAGTGTCACCAAGAAGGGCTTTGAGAGTCCTCTCACGAAGACAATCTCGGGTGGAGTACAGTACATGGAGTGTAAGTGGAGAACATCCGCCGCCGCTACGAACTCTTCGAGCCTAGCGCGGGCTTGTTCGATCTCCAGTTCAAGCAAATCTTCTACGAATATTATTGGTCTACCAAGCCGCTTGAAACTGTCTAGCCCAGGACCATTTCTAAAAAAAATAAAGCCTTCCAAATGGTCACGACCGTAGTTGGCAAGAGAGAGCACTATGCTTTCAACTCCCCCAATACCCGGCCACTCAAGAATGTGAATCACGTGCCGATTAACCATACTTTGTTGTTTAGTCATTATGAGAATTCCCAAGAAAGAAGCAAGCGGCTCCAACAGGATGTAGATTATAGGATTTCCCTCACCGTCTCCAATCCTTGCTTTTCGATATTATGCACGAGCATCACGTACTACGTAGGCCCGCGAGCAGAGTTGTACTTAGAAAGCTGAAATTGCTGCCGTTTTCGATTGCGCTGGTAAACGCGAGCGATATTCATATGTACGGAAGTGGGAACACAGCCGTTTTTGGGTTGCACACTTCTTGACGCTCTGTGCGGCAAGTGCTGTCGTTCTTTGCCCAGATGACTCCCTGCATAGTTGGCATGGAGGCCCGCGGAGGCATCCACCACTGGGCACGTCGTTTGTCCATTCTGAGGTACTCAGTAAAACTGATGACGCCGTAGTTTGCAAAGCCGTATGTAAAGACCAACAAGAACGATGCAACTGACGCAGATGCTATCTGCGAAGTGATGAGCCTTCTTGACATGAGGGTTATGCCGATCAAAACAATGAAGCAGCAGGCGGCACTGTTGCTCCATCGTGCCCAGCTAGGATTTTCCCTGCAGCGCGCAACTCATCAGGCGAAATTAGGTTCGAAGTCTCCTGGCAGAGTATGGGGTCGGGACGCCCGCGGGCATTCAAAACATTCGCAACAAGCACCTTCCCGAGATACCGACTGCAAGCTGTCCCCTTTCATTTATCGGAGAGTTCTTGTCAAAGGGGAGGCGTCCATGTACGGAGGTCGTACACCTGCTAACCCTTTGCTTCCGACCACATCTTCTGTAGGCACCCTGCATCAGTTCTTCAACTGGCTTCAGCGCGGCAATGATCTCCGCCTCCATGGAGCGACCTAGGTAGCTGACCAGTTGCTTGCCGTGAGTGAAGCGTTTGACATCTCCGATGGTTAGGCACAAAGGCCAATGCCGTCACAGATGCCATACTGGGCTGTACCATCAACAGTCGCGGCTATACGTAAGAGGGTGCTTTTTAGCAGAAAACATATTGCAATCTTGCAGCGAAGCAATGGAGGCAACCTGCTGCTCAATCCAGCGATAAGTAATCTCCATCCCCTTTCGTAGCGGCTGTGACGGTTTCCATCCGAGCCGTTCTTGAATCAGTCGGTTATCGGAGTTGCGCCCTCGAACACCAGTTGGTCCGGGTATATTTCGTATGCGTAAATCCTTGCCGGCAATTTCCATAACGAGCCGCGCAAGCCCATTGATGGTAATCATTTCCTCGGAACCAATGTTTACAGGGCCTGGGAAAGACGATTCCATTAATCTACGGATGCCTTCAACACACTCGTCGATATAGAGGAAGGAGCGAGTGTTATTTCCATCACCCCATATCTCGATTTCTCCACCGGACTGTGCTTCAGCAATCTTACGACATATGGCAGCCGGCGCCTTCTCTCTGCCGTTATACCAGGTGCCTTCCGGTCCAAAGACGTTATGGAAGCGTGCCACTCGGATGTCTATTCCATAATTGCGCATGTAGGAGAAATACAATCGTTCGCTGAACAGCTTTTCCCAACCATATTCGCTGTCTGGAGCAGCAGGGTATGCCGAGTTCTCCGAGCAATTTGGATTGTCTGGATTGATCTGGTTATATTCTGGATAAACACATGCGGAAGAAGAGTAGAAGAATTTCCGCACGCCTGCCACTCTGCCGAGCTCCAATAGGTTTAGGTTGATGGAAGCAGAATTGTGCATCACCGAAGCGTCGTGCTCGCCGGTAAAGATATATCCAGCACCGCCCATATCGGCCGCGAGTTGGTACACTTCGTCGATACCATCGACAGCTTCCCGCACGAACTGCGCATCCCGGAGATCACCAAGGTAAAAGTCATCCGCAAGACTGGGCGAGAACTCGTTGCGCTTGATATCCGCAGCCCTTACCAAATAGCCTTCCAACTTGAGACGTTTGACGAGATGGTTGCCAATGAAGCCACCTCCACCTGCTACGAGAATCTTGGGCATGTCTATATGTCCTTTTAGGCAGGGTTTGACCTTTCCTTTTGTTTCGTCCAGGTAAGTGAGAGTTTCCGAGTTCGAGTTTAGCAGGGGTATTCCCTCACCGCCGTCCGGACTGCGCAAATGTGGGAAGCGTTTCGTGCTCCACATAATTGCATAGCCAACCGCAAATACCTCTGGCGTGCAGTAGCTCACAGCGCACCTGATTGTAATCGATCTGCCAGTGTTAAGTCGTCTCCGCGTCGTCCACGGTCAGGAGCGAGTGTTCGTTCAGGCGATCTTCGTGGAATTTTTCATGGAAACTTCTAAGATAAACCGTTCTATGTCGGACAGCCGGAGCGATGAAATGCAGCATGAGCTTGTACTCATATGCTTACTAATCTATGGCCGCTTGCAGTATCGCTGGAACAGATTAGAGTCTGTGCCGGCTGGCATTGATATAACTACGGTGCAAAGTCCACTCATTTCGCGACTATTGGGCGACGCTGGGCTTTTGTTGTGTTTGCAAGTAATTGATTTCATTGGTAGGTCCTGTGCCATTGTTGCTACGGGCGGACACTTTATGAGGGGCTTATTTGCGGATAGGTCCGAAGTATATTGCGTGGCTACAATTGCAGGAGATTGACTAGGCTGAGAAATTCTTGGGTGAGGAAAATGTGTAGCGCCGCTAGCACGCAAAGGTGAACAGCGGGATCCAATCAAACCAGCTCCGCGATCTCGCACTGCCGAGGGCTAGCCACTCAACTGGCCGGATGTTATCTGACAAAGTGGTCGGGGGCGACGGACTTGTGGAAACTTCGTGATGGATTTCGATCAGTACAAAACCGCAGCCTGCATTGATCGCAGTATTCAACTTCTTATTGAGAAGGCATCGTCTCGAATGACTTCGGTCGCATAATCAAGTTACCGGTCTGCTCCACGCCGTCGATCTTGCCAGTCAAACTTGGTAGTGTGATCCGGCTCGATTGGCGTTCCTTCAAGAACGGTGCCTCTCCAAGTGTAGTAAGCGCCTGTTAACACGGCAAGACAAAATCCATTTCCTGCTTATACCGACGTCGCGGACGGCAACCGGCCAGCAGTCATTTCGCCAACAATTGCCGCTAGGCTGTTTTCGCGTGCAAAAGCGACGATCATCTCTGCGGTGCTCGCGGTGTGCCGATTTACAAGCAAGACGGTTTTGCCGTGGAAAGCTTTTGTCCCAAGCTCATCGGTCTGAAGAACGATGGGCTTCTTTGCCAACATTGTAGGAGCGAATTCGAGCGCGAGCCGCCAGAGCGACTTTGTCGATGAAGTAATCCGTGAGAACCTGCGGGAAGGTTCTTTCTCCGATTCGAGATTTGCGGTAACACGACCCCTGTCGAGAGCGAAGCCGACTGGGATTAGGCTGGCGTGAGCAGGCTCATCACTCGGAGAGCGCAGATTCTTCCTCCCGTGTTACCACGCAGATCGATGACGAGCGGCTCGACAGTTCCCAACTGTTGAACAACATTCAAGACTTCATTTGCGACTACGACGCCTACCATGCCATTGAACCAGAAGAAGGCATCGACTCAGAAACTCACGCATGCTATTACTTCTCCGCAATGCCTCCTTTCGCACCTCCTGAATGAGTTTCCTTGCCAATACCGAGCCTTTCTCGGGTGTTGTAGGCAGATATCGGGTCCTACTCAACCGTAGTGTTATCCCGCGCGTTCTTTGGACGCTGTCCAATTACAATTTCGACAAACCGGCAATAAAAATCACTATTTTGTTGCTTATCAGAAGCAGTCACGAGAATTCACTTTGCAAATTTGCGAAGTTATGGGGTATTCGCAGAAGCCTACAAAACCTGCATTAGTGCAAGAGAAAAATATGTGACGTTTCGTATCCGAACCAAAGCCCATGAATCGATCAGAGCTTACGTTTTCTTTTTCTAGTCTCCGCCCAGCGCGAATTCGCGCTGCAAAGGAGACTTCACAATGTTCAAGAAAACTGCTCGCAATATCACTCTTGCTCTTACCCTCACTGTGCTCGCATCTCCGATCAGCCAAGCCGTGGCGCAGTCGGGCACAACCTCTCCCTCCACCGGAACGTTCACCACGGGATCCGGATCATCCAGTGGGTCCGGGTCGGGCGTCGTGACCGGAACAGATCCCGAGCCCGACTATGTCGGCATCATCATCCTCACCATGCTGAGTCTCGCTTAAAATCATTCCAGCTCATAGATTCGGGCAGGCCGGTTCTCGGGGAGGAATGTGATGCATCCAAGCCAACTTGAACTTCTGTTCTGGTGGGCCGGCCTGGTCGGTCATTGCCTACTCTTCTTCGTGCTCTGGGTGCGAAAGCGGGCAAGCTCCTTTCCGTTTTTTACCGCCCTGATCACTGCGAACATTGTCCGCACGGTGACGTTGTTCACGGTGCATGGCCGGGCCAGCCGAGACACGTACTTCGTCACCTACTTCGCATTTGCCATCCTTGATCTGGCCCTGCAGCTTTGTGTCGTCTACGAGCTGGCTTCCAAGATATTCCGCTCAACAGGCAAGTGGGCTCCCGACGTGCGGCGCGGCACGCAGGTTCTGGTTTTTGGGAGCGTTATTGTTGCACTCGCGCTGGCTGCCATGCCGACCCCACCGGAACGCACCCAGCTCAAAGTCCTGCTCGACCGGGGCAATTTGTTCTCTTCGGCACTTCTCTGCGAACTTTTCGTCGGGATGATTGCATTTTCGGTGACAGCGCGGCTTCCATGGAACACGCATGTTTCGAGGCTGGCGCAGGGACTCGGCTTCTACTCTCTGGTCGGACTGCTGACCGAGGCGGGACATAACATTACCGGGATGGTGCGCAGCCTCGCGCTCTCCCACCAGTTGACGATTCTTCGCGAGTGCACCTATCTCTTCTGTCTGGGCTACTGGATCGTGACCCTTTGGTGCAATGCACCGGCTCCCAAAGAGCTTCCCGAGGAGATGCGTCGTCAGCTCTTTACCTTGGAGAAGCGCTTGGCATACGATCTTCGGAGACTCCGAGGATTGAAGAGATGATCACCATTCGTATCCTCTATTTTCTCATTGCGCTCGCTGTTTTTGTGGCGGCTCTGCTGACAGCAGGAACCTACTACTATCTCCGCTCCCTTCGCAGAAAGAAATACCCGTATGGCAAATGGGAGGACATTCTGAAGCGGCTCACCATTGTCGATCGCGACAGTATTGAGATGATCGCCCGGGACTTCGTGGATGAGACCGGTCAGCAACGAACCGAAGAAAGGGATACGGATCTCGACCCGGCCGAAATATGGGATCTCATTGGCGGGATGAAAGGGCTCAGGGAGCTGGAACGGAACTGTGCAGTCCTCGTAGATCTGGTCTTCTACGTGCAGCAATGGTATCCAGAAGCGCTCCTGATCACCGACCGGATGCGGCAGGAAGCCAGAGAGGTCGAATGGCATATCTCGCGGCTAAGGGCCGCTGAGAAAAACGGTAAATTAGATGACTGGTTTACAGACTATGCGCAACGGGCAGTCGCGAAATATTACCTGATGACCCGTCAGGTGCTTGCTCTCTATAAGCAGGGCAATTTCCCCGGCGTTATGGAGCTACAGAAAGCACTCTGATTTTCGAGTGAGCGGCATCAACTATCGCAAACCAATGCTCAGGTGTAGGCAACGCGTGGCGTAATGGTCCAAGCTACCGTTCCGATCACTTCGACGTCTTTCCGGTAACGCCACCGCTTCCCACTGTCCTCCTGTGACTCGTGGGAGAGAGCATGCGGAACAAGCCGCAACCACTGCTCTCGCTGGTCCAACTCGCAGAATCCGCAATGGTAGCCAAGTCTGGTAAAGAGGAAATAGACCGGACGGTCGAAATCATTCAACCATTCCTTCCTCCTTGCGATTGCTTTCCGTTGCGTGTCAATGAGAAGCTTCGAGCCGGCGGGAATCATCGGCTCCATGGTGTGGTCTTTGCGGCCAATCACCCCGCGGCGAAAATGAGCCGGGAGGATACCTTCGTCCGGAGGAAGGAGCATCGTATTCTCAGGTGGCTGGTCGGTCACGAGCTTATCCGGTAGCCAGAGTTTCACGTGCTGAGCGAGCGGACCCGCTTCGAGCAAGACCGTCGCATTCGGATTCCCGACCGGATCCAGCTGTGCCATGCTGTCCGTCGTTCCCGGACACAAGGCCAATACCTGCTCCATCGTCAGATTGTAGATGTAAGCAAGCGCAAGCAGTTTTGTCGCCGATAATCCGCGATTCTCAGTTTCGATGCGATCCAGCCAACTGTGCGATATTCGATAACCCGAATGCCCCCATTGCTGGGCGAGCTTGATACTCCGTTCTTCCACATCCCGTAGAGTTAACCCAAGGCGATTTCGAGCGGCACGGAGCTGTGCGCCAATGCTTTCCATTCCCTAAGACCTCCTCAGCATACTCACATCTTTCGAAGTCAAAATCTTCAAGGACTGTGCGTTTGTCTGGAAAACCGCAACACACGTTCGTCGAGTATTTGTATGCATCCGCAATAATCATGTATTGCCGCCTACCTGGTCGCCGAGTTCACTTTTCCCATATGACTGGCCCATGCAATTCCCGCGATCCGCCTTCACACTTCTGCAGTGACAGACACTGCGCAATGAACTAGACCAACCTGCAGCGCTGCCATCGGCGGCTAAGGAAGAAGGGCAGGGAGCGGATCGAAAGGGTGGAAAGACAAACTGCGCCGCTCGCGGTTGGGGAACGGCTGTTTGTGCCGTCAGCATACCATTCTTCGGCCAAGTCGATGCACCACGCGCTCCTATCAGGCAAAAGTGCCTTCCTTCGGCACACAATGCCCCCCACCCCGCCAGTTTCGGGACCTGCTTTCAGCAACAATCACAGCACGCCTCGCTTACGGGCCTGACAGAGAAGGGAAGCGTCATCGACGCGAAGCTCCTCGCCGAACATTCTCATAATCCCCTCGTAGGATGGCACCGTATCGTCGCCAGTACAACCAAAACCTAGACGCAAAACCCGACAAAATGATGCGTTAAGAACGAGCAGTTTCTGGATACTCAAGGATTGCTTTTGCGGCCGAAGCAGAAGGCGCTTGGAATCGCCAACGCAGATCTCGGCCGATCTGGAACGCGCCTTCACGGAAGATGCCTTCGGTGTTCCGTAGATCGAGAAGATGCTGCGCGAACTTGAAGACGTTCCGTGATCGTCTACAGGCAGCACGGCTGGAAAGAACTACGATGTGTGACCCGAACTGGGTTTTGGCACGCCACTACAAACTAGCAGGAGGCACGCTTTCATGCACCCAACGCAATTTCGTCTAGGTCATTACTGGAAGACCAACGATCCCGCGGACCTCACCTTTAACGAAGCGGGAACAAAACCACCGAACGCGATCCGCTGCTTCAACATGCAAGACTTCCTCAACCACGGTGAGTGCCGCGATGTCCTGGTCGAAACCCTCGAGTTTCTTGGTTCCGGAACGTTCGGCGAAGCACGTCCATCCGTGGCATCCACGCGCTGGACCGGCGACAGTCACCGTTACGGTATTTACCGCAACCGCGCCGGCGTATACAAGAACGGGGTTATCGTCGTGGAATGTCACGGAGGCGGCATGTTCGGCTATGCCTTCGATAACCTGGTTGCCGGTGAAACCTGGGAGTATGTCGCACGAAATCTCTCCCCAGAGACGATCTGGAACCTCTGCTATCAGATTGCAGGCGCATACCGCACGGCGCGCGACGCCGAAAAGCGGCTCCTGTCTTTGGCCTTCCTGGAAGGGCGGATGAAGAAGAGGCGCAAAAACAACAAAGTTTATGTCGAGATTGTTGCAGCAGAACGGAATCGCGACGCGGCCGCCTGACGAGAGGGTCGCCGGACACCTTCCAACTGAGAGCACTGCTCTCCAATGTCGCGAAATGCGTCCCAGTTTTCCCTCAGATCCCGAATCTTAAAGGCAACCTGCTCTGTCTATTGGGGTATCCTGTGCGTCTCATCGATTTTTCGCGATGGGCATCACTTCAATGCCAGATCGGAGAAAGCCCCGAATGTAGATCCCCGGAGTCATGAGCCATGAAAACGAACGAGCCCGTAGGGAATCCCCAGCCCAGGCGCCCCCGCCACCGTTATCACTGGCCTCGCGATGCTGAAAAGCTCGCCCGGCAAAAACCGCGCCTTCATCCGTCGAATCTCATTGAACAACTTCAACAAATGACCGGCTACCCACAGGATGCGTGCTGGCGTTTCGCGGCCAAATTTGGCGTGCAGCGGCCTACCCATTATCGAATCTGGACCGATGAAGAGCAGGAAAAGGTTCTGGAGATGAGTGAAACGCGTACCGTTCCGGAGATCGCCAGGCATTTCAACGTCACGCCCAAGTCGATTTACCACATTATTGCCCAGCACGAGCGACAGGTATCCCGCCGTTCCGAGTGGTTCGGACTTCACGCGACAGCCAAATATCTCACGACCAAACCTGCCCGCCTCCGCAACTGGATTGCCGCCGGGAAGCTGAAGTGCGTCGTTGAGCAGCACGGTAAGCTGAAATACACCATGATCTCGGGCGCGGAACTGGTGCGCTTCTGCAAGAACAATATGGATGAGCTGCTGCGTCAGAGAATCCCGGAGAAACGGATTTTGTTTCTCACCGACTATGTCGTGGCCGCGGATGTGTCGGACAGTTACGGCGCGCGTTCCGACAAACTCGAGCGCGAAGCTTTCCAGCGAGGAGAATACATCAAGCCCTCGGGGGAAGAAGCAGGCGCGACGAGTCCTGACAGCGAAGAAGACGATCTCGACGAGGATTAGATTCGTTTGTCCAGGCGAGCCTTCTTCGGTCCGCTCCGCCTGTATCCAGTCTCGTCGAACAGGTTCATATACCAGTTATGCCAAACGGTGAGAAGCTATGAGCCACTACAATCTGGAACCGCTCACGTCCCACTATGAAGTCAGCATCGGATGGGACCCGCCCTTGGGAAGCTTCTTTCTTCAAGTGCGGGACCGGGAGGTCGACGAGGTGCAGGCGGATCCAGTCATTGTGTGGCTGGGCGCGGACTGGCCTGCGACCGAAACCGACGTTGATTCCCTCCTACTCGAGGCATCACAGTGGGCGATTCTTCCGGAGGATTTGCGCTCGCGCCTGCTCACCGACCGCACCGCCGAGGGCACACGTCCTGCTCCGCTGTTTCTCCGTTGGCTGGTTTGGAACGACCCTCCTAACAGGTAAATACTGATAATGGTGGGATGCTAGACAAGTATCGCCGTAGGTTTCGGCGCACTTGTGAATAGTCTGTCGTTCCCGCACAGGCTTATAGCTGTCCTGCCGCTTTCAGTTCGGCAGCGAACGTGGCGAGCGACATTACGAGCGTCAGAGGTCTGTCGCTCAAAGGCAAAGCGCCGTAACTGACGTACCACCGAGCCGCGCGCTCGTTCTTTGCATCGATAATGAGCACTACGCCCCCAACTTCCGATGCAGCGCGCAGGCAGCGCCGAGCTGCGGCGGCGAGCAGCTGGCCACCTACACCTTGCCCTTGCCAGCGCAGGTCTGTAGCAATGCGCACGAGCCGGAACCCAGGTACATCGTGCCGAGCGAGACCGCGGCGGACCGCATCCGGCGTGTCGGCGTAGGCGAGAGCACCTGGAGCCAAGCTATAGAAACCAAGAATGCTTTTGTTGTCTGCGCTGTCAATTGCAAGAAAGGTCTTCGCGGCACCGGATTCATGGCTTTGGCGGGCGTAACGCTCGAAGAAGTCATTCATGGCCGGATCGCCGCAATCGAAAGACTTCCGATCATGCTTTTTCGAGATCGGCTCTTCGTGCCAGGTGGGAAGGCTCATTCTCATTTCGACGTTGGTTTTGGCATTCGCGCGATGGCTGCCCGCAGCTTGGCATTCGGCACCGGCGGATTTTCGAGCAGGTTCAGCACCAAAAGGCTGTCGCGCTCGGATAAGAGGATACGTTCGGATTCCTCGATCACCGCTCGGGCCTCCCGCAAAGCGGGTTGCAGAACAAAGTCCGTCAAGTCTGTGCGTCTCAACGCGGCCGCGCGGATCAGCGTGGCCTTTTGCTCGGGCCGCAGCCGGAGGTTCATTCGCGGGTTGTCGTCCACGGCTACTCTAGGCATCGGCGTCTCCTCATGTACTTATTAAAAGCGTACAATATCCGGAGAGTCCTGTCCATGTAGGTTCCACCCATTCCGCAGGAGATGGGTTTGATGGCAGTGCTCATGTGCTGGTACCGGGTTCATTCAGTCAACCGTCAGAGCACTACCGTCATCGCCCCAATCTTCGAAGGTTGCATGCTCGACCTGCATCAATAAACGGGAAGGCCGCAACCGCAGTACCTTACATAGGTCCCGGAGGGTACGAAAAGTCGGGCTCTGCTGCTCCTTTTCAAGCAGACCAATATAGTTTCTATCGTATCCGGCTGCCGCACCCAAGGCAATTTGCGATAACTTGAGCTGCTTGCGCCGACGACGCAATGCAATGCCCAGCGCATTGGACGGTGCCATTGCGCCGGAAAATCTGGGCATTTCTATCATTTCGTCACGAACTTGCTGGAAAGGTCGAATCATTTGGGAGGACGGCGAACAGGCTTTTTATTCCTCACAATCGGCACGGATCGTTTGCGCGGCGCACGGACCCGGACGCCACGTTCCTGTTGAATCTTGGCGATTTTCCTAAAATCAAAAAGTTCCTGCTCTGGCACGTTCAAAACCAGAGCGAACCGCTCGACGTTCTTGAAACTCGGCTGATTGATCCCGCGCTCAAGGCTGCTGATGAGTGCGGTTGAGACATCCGCGAGCTCTGCAAATTGTTCCTGAGTAAAGCCTTTCGCTACTCGCAACAGCTTCAGTCGCATTCCAAATCGCTGTTGTAAGCTCAGCATTCTCAGAGCTCCATCGAGCAAGACGGTGGCTTGAACATAGCTAGAGAGTGAGTCAAGAAGCCTTCCATTTTGAGCGAAGTCTCTCTCACGAAATATCCACGTTTACCTAGTCTTCGAGAACGGTGAGGAGCAGTCGATAGTATTTACGGAGCCTTTGTGTATCACTGATGTCGAGCCACCGGTGAATACGCGCTTTAATATCTTCTGGCGTTTCGGAGATCCCCTCAACAAACAATAGGTCATCCAGCGTAACGTCCAAAACGAGAGCCAATTTCGCAAGCACATCATAGGGAACGGTCTTGATGCGCCCGGTTTCAACCCTGCTGACGTAGTTATACGCTTTGCCAATCTTCTCGGACAGCTGCTCTTGATTCAAGCCCTTGGCGTTTCGAAGAAGCACCAAGCGCGCACGAAACTGTTTTCCGTCTAGAGGATGCAAACTCATGCAATTCAATCATGGAAAATGTCTCTGCATCGAGTAAGTACTCAACACGTACATTTTGATTGACTATTTGTACTTTTTGGACCATTATCTGGACAGAATAGGGAGAATATATGCGGGTGAAGGGCTTTTCAAGTCCGCCCATACCGCAAATATGGCGTGCTCAAACTTTGGGGAAGACGTAGAAATGCGAGTTCTTGGCCCTAAATCGAGCAAATCCTGATCTTGACGGAAGTGCTAGTCCTGCTACAGTAGGCCTCAACTATTGTTGAGGCAGGATGTGGAATTCTTGGGGTGCAATAACAAGTGATAATCATAGTATTACGGAGGGAAATCCACAGTCCTGACTGGGTCAGGCATCTAACTTCGGCCGAGAACTTTCTTTGCCCTCTGAATGGCGGCGAGCGCCACAAAGCTGCTCTTACTCCGCCCTTCTGCCTTTGCCGCTTTCAACACGAGCTCAAGTTCTTCTTGAGTGCAGTATCCGAGCAGTTGTTTTCTCAGAGATCCTTTGCCGAAGCGCCTGGAAGGAATGTAGTCGTCCTTTTCGGCCACTAACCTCAATGCTATCACTACGAATTACTGCGAGAGCGAGAGGAGCAGCAGTTCCAACTACGGGCGCAGTTCTTATTCGATCGATTTGCCGCCCGGGGAGGAGATACCATGCAAAGCCAGCTCCACAATCAAGCGAGATCCCTCGTGATCCCCGGGCTCCGCCAAGATATGCCCTTGATGGAGATCCAACGCACGGCGCACAAATGTGAGACCAAGTCCTCTGCCATCCGGTGGGATGCCTTCCTGCAAACCTGGCCGATGCGCGGGATCAAGCAGTCGGCGTATGAGCTGGACCGGCAGCCCCGGACCTGTATCCGAAACGATCACGTGAACCCGATCCGCGATAGTCTCGGTTTCTACCCCCACAAATCCAAGACGGGGGGTGTTCTCGATTGCATTAAGAAGGAGGTTCTGAAACACGCGCGACAAAAGCGTGGCATCACCCTCCACGTGCAACGGAGCGGCCGGCATCCGGTAGTCCAGTTCGATCTCTTTCAGATCAGCGTCCATTTCGAGACGATTCACGACCATTTCGAGTACTTCATCCAGCCTGACCAATGCGAATCGGCTTTCCGTACTATCAAGGTCCAGATGCGCAACTATCCCGGAGCGAAGATTCTCCGCCGCTCCCAGTTCACGGCGAAGTGTGGTGGAAATCTGAAGCAGACGTTCCCGGTCGATGTCTTCACTGAAGGCCAAGGATTCCAAAATGGCGATGATCTGGCGAATATGCTCGAGAGGTACTTTGAAGTCGTGAGCCAGGTAAGCGAGCCAGTCATGTGTCGAGGCCGAAAGAAGAGGAGCATTGTCCATGGGAGATCAATCCTGAGCAGTGGGGACGCCAGTATAGTGCGGATCGTTGCGGCATCGTTTCACTTGCTTCTCGGCATCCTACTCTCGATTGCGGAGAAGTGGCCAGTTTCAACCCGATGTTATGACCGCCCGGTCGATTACGGCGGTTTCCCCTTTAAAGAAGCGTTTTACTTCCGGGCAATTCTCATTCGGGAGACCCTCGAAAGTGTAATCAAAGGAATAGTACCCGGATGTGAGCTTAAAAGAGTACCTAAGTGCGAACTTGAAAGATCGATGAAAGTGTCAAGCGTTGCAGCAGTTTGTTGATGTTAAGGTGGGCACTCGATGACTACAATGAACATCAAATACTGCTGCGTTGTTACACCCTCCCCCGGGAAGTTATTTCTTGCAACTTATGAAGTCAATTCTCCTCGTCGATGACGACCGCTTCATGTGCGATAGCCTCTGCACATTGCTGGGACGATTTGGGCTGCGGGTGGACCCTGTGTATACGCTCGAGGATGGATACAAGCGGGCATGCGAGACTGCGTACTCTTTGTATTTAATCGATCTGTGCCTCGGCACAGACCACGGGATCCTGCTGATCAAGCAGTTGCGAGCACTCAAGATTACCGCACCGATTCTCGTCTGGACCGCGCACGATCCTGTGCAGTTTGAGCCCAGAGCGCTCGATGCGGGCGCCGATAGCTTCATATCGAAGGACACAGCGCCTGAGTGTGTTATCAGCAGAATCAATGCGCAGCTGCGCCGGGAAGAATGGCGCGAGGGATGGAAGCCCTCATCGACACGCCGGGTTGCGCTCGGCCCTGCAGTCCTTGATCGCAGCGCCCACACGCTGGAGCTCGACGACCACAACATCATCAAGATCACCAAGAGAGAGACGGATATCCTCGACCTGCTCGCCGGCGAACGACAGCGTGTATTCAGTGCACGAGATATCTTACGAAAGATCTGGGGACCCGCGTCTCTTCAAACCGAAGATGCTGTCCACGCGGTCATCAAGCGCCTACGCAAGAAGCTGGAGAGTGAAATCACTCTCGAAGGTTTGATCGAAAGCCTTCCAGGACGTGGCTACAGGTTCTCTCAGAAGAGCAGCTCCCTTACCCTCACCGCGTGAAGGTGATCGGGATTGGTCGGCGGAGTGGGACCTGACGCGAGCGAAGGAGCGGATTAGCAAAACGGAGTCGGTTATCAGAGGTACATACCCGACATTTAGTGCCAACCAGTCGGGTACGAATCGAACACAGGGATGACTCCTTTTTGCGTTGTAGTGTGCAAGAGGAGAATTCAGCAACTTGCGTCATCCCGCCCCATTTTCGAAGGTTAAAACCCACGAGGAAATTTTTGTAGAGCATTATGACTGGCTCGTAAGTTGGGCGCTGGGCCTGAGCGAACAACTACGCGAAGATGCGAACGATCTGGTGCATGATCTTTATCTGCAACTGATCCGGACTCGCCCGAATCTGGATACAGCGAACGACGACCGTGTCCGCGCTTACTTCTATACGATGCTGCAGAATCTCGTCATTTCGAAGGCGAGACGTAGCGGACATGATCCCCTCTCTGCTCTTTCCATTGTGGATTACGATTCTGCAGAGTATGGCCTGGCCTCCGTAGACCGCAGCCAGATCATCTTTGTCCGAAGTGATCTCGTGCGTGTCTGCGAATACGCCATCCGCCGTAAGCATTCTTCCCGGGCAGCGAGTGTTCTGATCTTACGATTTTTCCTCTCTTATTATCCAAGTGAGATTGTACGCATCCTGCAAACCTCACGGGTCGCAGTGGAGAACCATCTTCGCTCTGCCCGTATCGAAGCGCGGGCCTACCTGAGGCGGCCCCAGTCACTTCGCTTTCTAGGCCACGACGTTACTCCTACTCCCGCTCCTCAGTCGCTTCCGGACATTCCTGAGCTGTTGTTTCTCGCGCTGCGTGCGAGGCTATTTGAGAACAACACCGGCGAATGTTTTTGCGATGAGGTTATCGAGGCCCGGTATAGCGATCCTGTATACGCGCCGATGGAGATATCGGAACTTGCTCATCTCGTGGGTTGTCCGCGATGTCTGGAGAAAATCAATCAGGTTCTCAGACTACCCCGTCTTGCCACGCGCTTTCCCTCCGACGCCGTCGATCGTGACGCAGGCGGAAATCATCCGCCTGCGTCCTCCGGTGGCGGTGACGATCTCACGCTGAATCGGAAGATGCAGGATACCTACGAGCACCAGCCACGAAAGCTTCAGATCGCCGTTGACGGAGAGATTTGCGCGGCGCAGCGTGTCCCTCAGGCTCACAACGAACTCCAGGTCAAACTCAATCCTCTGCAGAAGCCGTCCTTCCTGGAAGTGTTCAGCGAGCAGGGCATTCGCCTCCTGTACCTCCAACTCGACGACGACATTCCCAACGATCTCAGTCCACATCACGTCACCGCCGAACTCAGCGACAAGCGGTCCATCGAGTTGCAGTTCAGCCTTTCCCGTGGTGCGGCAGTTGCGTCCGCTACCTACAACGATCCCTACATTCCAGAGCTTCTCGACGACGACGCTGATGTGCGTGCGGAAAGAAAAGCGACAAGAAACCCGGTTTTTATATCACCTGATCACCGTCTGCTCAACCAATCTGCTCCTTCCCTTGTTGGCCGGATTCGTTCTCTCTTGCGACGCAAACCAATTCAGCTCTCCCTATGGATCGGCATCGCCGTGACAAGCATCGGCTTCGTCTTTCTCCAGAACATCGTCAGGAACACCCCGCCGTTAATTGCTCCCTTCACGCCCCCACCAGAGTTACTTGCACAATCACGAGTCCGCGAGAACGCACGAATTGCCGCGGGAGGAGCGGCTCACAGTGTCTTCTCGCTCACTACGCTTTCGGAATCTGGCGTAATCCTCGATACGCAACGTGTAGAGCGTTGGAGCAGCCTCCAACCGAAGCGATCTGCATTGCGCCTGCTCGATAGGAAGGGCGCGGTTGTCGCCGGCCGCTGGCAGGATGAACAGGGCAAGATTACCCATTATGTAAAAGGGCATGCGCTGCAACAGACGCGCGAAGACCAACAGCGCGATGCCACCTTCCAGAATGTATGGGAGTTGATACCGGGCGCGGATGTGCTGTCCACCTGGAGCGAAGTTGAGGGTCAGGCCCGCACCACCCGCGCCGGAAATGACTACGAAGTGCGCTACGAGCGTCCCGCTTCCCAGATGGGATCTGGCGTTGTGCGCGCGAGCCTTGTACTGAACGCCGCCACCGTGCAGCCTCTGCGCGAAGACCTGGTTCTCAGCGAAGGTGGTACGACCAGAGAATACCGTTTCGAGCAGTTGACGTACGACGTTGTTCCCGCCAGCCAGGTCCTGGACAGCGACTTCCTTCCGCCCTCGGAACTGGCCAGCATTCACTCCGCTCTCGATGGAACCGTTGATCTGGCTGAACAAAGATCCGAACTGATGCTCGCTGCCTTGGCGCTTGTCGATGGGTTCGGCCCTGGCGTCTCCGAATCTCTCGATGTTGAGCGCTTGCCCGACGGACGGGTTCAGGTGAGCGGCGTTGTTCCCACTAATCAGCAACGAGACGCGATCCATCGTGCCCTTCTTTCGCTTCCCGCGAACGGCCAGTTGCTGCTCGCGCTCCATTCAAGCGAGGAGCCTGTCGAACCAGCCTCGCGCCAGAAGCCGGTTCAAATTGAATCCACGGCTCCAGTGCCAGTCGAAGAAGGACGTATTCCTTTCGATCCAATCATTCGAGCCTCTCTGGTTTCTCAGGGTCTCGCCGGCAGCGAGCTCGAAGTACGCATCCGGAAGATCGCGAGCGAGGCAGTGAACGACGTGGACAACGTGCATCGCGATGCGTGGTCATTGCAGCAGATTGCGTCCGGGGATTTCAGCTCTCATGACCTGCTGAAGCTCCGACGCGAAGACCAACTGCGCTGGATTGCCCTGCTGAATACACACGTGCGGTCGCTTCAGCAGCACCTTGCGCTTCTATCTCGCGATCTAGAGTTCCTTCCATCTCCCTCAGAATCGCCTGCTGCAACGATCCTCCCCCTCAGCAACACTCCCGAACTCGCACAAGCTGTGGAACGTCTGAATCGAGACTGTGAGCGGATCGATCGTCTGCTCACGGGAGGACTGACGCTCGCGCCATCCGGATTTCCTCCAGGTAACTCGGCCGAGGATGTCGCAGAACTGCTGGAACAGATTGAAAACCGAGAAAAGATCGTGAGCGCTACCGTTGAGCACCTCTCATCGGCCCGCTAGGCCGAACACCCGAAAAGCATTCTGAAACACTGGACCACCTTCACCCCATTGAGGAGTTATCCCATGCGTGTCTTTGCAGCACTTCGCTCCAAACTTCATTTCCCTACATGCGTCCTGATCCTTGCCGCTCTCTGTCACACCAACCTTCGCGCCGATACCAGTTCTGCGACGTTATCGGTGACGGTTGCAGATCCATCGGGGGCCGTCATCCCGATGGCCTCAGTTGTCGTACGTAATGCTGCGACGGATCAAAAGCAAACAGCAAGCACGGGAAATCAAGGCACCGCTACGTTTTCGTTCCTCAAGCCAGGTCAATACGGGGTTGTCGTACAAAAGGACGGCTTTGCGGAGGTGGCAGTAAGCAACGTTGTATTGAACGTAGGCGACGAGCGCCACCTTCAAGTCGTAATGAAGATAGGCCAAAGTGCCCAAACCGTGCAAGTCGATGGTACTGGCCTCACGATCAACACCACGGATGGTTCCGTTAGTACCGTCATCGACCGGCAGTTCGTGGCAAACACACCGCTAAATGGACGCAGTTTTCAAGATCTCATCTTGCTTACGCCGGGGGTTGTGACGCAGAGTCCTCAGGCTACATCGGGAATCGGGAACGGCGATTTCAGTGTCAATGGCCAACGAACCGAGGCCAACTACTACATGATTGATGGGGTCTCGGGCAACACGATGCCGGGATCAGGGGGAGGTTCACCTGGAGAAGGAACGTCGGGCTCTGTTGGTAGCAGCACCGCACTAGGGACTACTCAAAGTCTGATTTCCGTCGATGCGCTGCAAGAGTTCAGAGTTGAAAGCTCAACTTATTCCGCCGAGTATGGCCGCACGCCAGGTGGACAGTTTTCTCTTGTTACTCGGTCCGGCACGAACAACCTGCATGGAAGTCTCTTCGATTATCTACGCAACGATTATTTTGATGCGAATGACTGGTTCAATGATCACGACGACAAACAGACGACACCATTGCGGCAAAACGATTTCGGAGGAACGCTTGGCGGGCCAGTGTTCGTGCCTAAGGTGTATGACGGCTGGAAGCGCACATTTTTCTTTGTGTCGTATGAAGGTTTGCGTTTGACTCAATCGGAAGCCGCAACACCACTATACGTTCCCTCTCTATCTTTGCGTCAGTCAACGTCGAATGGTCTTGGATCGATTCTGAGTGCCTTCCCTTTGCCTACCGGTCCTGAGATAACTGTGCCCTGCGATGGCGTGACTGTCTCTTGCAATCCCGGCTCCACAGTGGGTTCTCCGGTCCCTAGTGGACTTGGACCATTTGTCCAGCCATACTCGGTTCCGTCCAACATTAACGCTACAAGTGTCAGGATTGATCAGAAGCTCGGAGAACATTTATCTGTGTTCTTTCGTGCCGGCATTACACCAAGTTCCAGTACAACCCGCGCTCTGTCAACGGCACAGGCCAACTCGGTCAACACTCAAGCCTATACCCTCGGTACGGATTTTCAACTTTCCCGCACGATTATCAATGACTTCCGACTCGGGTACGCACATGTCAATTCATCCATCATCGACACCTTGGACGCATTCAGCGGCGCCCAGCCAACAAATCTAGCCACAGCAATGGGCGTGGGTGGATATCCTAATGCACAGTCGCTCTTCGAACTCTATATCCCAGGGGTTGGCAGCACTGCGCTGAATACCGGGACTAGCAACAGCCTTGGCCGACAATGGAATGCAACAGACACCACCAGTCTGTCGTTTGGCCGCCATGCGTTCAAAGTCGGAGTCGATTACCGCCATATCAAATCTCCCCTCCTGCCGAATAGCCCGTCTGCGATTGCTCTTTTCGAGAGCGAAACATCGGTAGAGACAAATCAAGCAGATATAGCAGAGACCACGGTGACAATTCCCGGAACCCCTGTCCTCGACGAGTTCTCTCTCTTTGCGCAGGATGAGTGGCACGTCGCTCCACGTCTGAACGTGTCTATGGGAATCCGTTGGGAGGTCAACCCCCCGCCTACCGATGCAGACGGTCACGATCCGTATATCCTAACCGGCAGTTTTGCCGCACCTCAAACGCTCCAGCTCGCTCCCCAAGGTACTCCCCTTTGGCACACTGCGTGGTACAACTTTGCGCCCCGATTGGGCGTTGCCTGGTCAGCCCACAACAGCCCAGAGTGGGGAACGATACTCCGCGGTGGCGGAGGCGTCTTCTTCGACACGGGAACCGAGTTTTCAGCCTACGGCTATCAGGGTGTTGGTTTCAGCGCGTTCAACGTCTCATACAGTGGCACACCGCTTCCGTTTACGCCACAGCAGCTAGCGATCACACCTTCAACGACGCCGCCCTATACAGACAGCAGCATCTATACCTTTCCCTCACATCTTCAACTGCCGTACACCTTGCAGTGGAACGTCGCAGTGGAACAATCCCTGGGGCGCGGCCAGGCTCTGACCATCAGCTACGTTGGTGCAAATGGTAGGCGGCTAATGGACGCCAATCACTTTTCACTAAGCGCCCTCAATCCCAATTTCGCATCGGTATATCTATTCCAAAACGCTACTACCTCGAACTATCAGGCGCTTCAGCTTCAGTTCCAACGCCAGTTGAAGCGAGGATTCCAACTGCTAGGTTCCTACAATTGGTCCCACTCGATCGATTTTGGGTCAACAAATATCGCCTTACCATATCAGCGCGGAGATTCTGATTTTGACCTCCGCCATAGTTTCGCGACCGGAATGTCGTGGGATCTGCCCGGACTTCGGAGTAGCGGTCCCGTCGAGAGGCTCATTGTTAACCGATGGAGCCTTGATGCTCATGTTGTCGCTCGCACGGGATTTCCGATAAGTCTGCTGGGCAATCTGCTCAGCGATTCAAGTACCGGTAAGCAGTACTACGGTGGCGTGAATCTTCTGCCAGATATTCCGACGCACTTGTACGGAGCTCAATACGCAGGCGGAGAGAGCCTCAATGCTGCCGCCTTTCAAGCAGTTACTGTCCCAGGAGAAAACGGAAACCTTCCCAGGAATTTCTTCAGAGGATTCAGTGAAGCCCAGATCAACATGGCCGCAAGGAAGGAATTCGTTCTGCACGATCAATTGAGACTGCAATTTCAGGCAGAGGCTTTCAATATCTTGAACCATCCGAATTTTGGATACATTGACCCGTACCTAACGGATGCGACCTTTGGACAGGCCACACAGATGCTTAATCAGAGCCTCGGGACAGTTAGTCCGCAGTACCAGCAGGGAGGACCTCGATCCATGCAGTTCGCTCTGAGGCTTCAATTCTAAAACCGCCGAATATATTCAGGTCGAGCCCAGGAGAATTTGCGGTCATGAAAAAGGCGTATATTGAGCGGTTTCTATGTTTGTCCTTAATGCTCATTCTCCTGCCATGCAGTGACGCGTTGGCGAGCGGGCGACTTGTTACGCCTGGCGACTGCGTTCGTATCAAGTATCTGGTTCAAGATGGTCTGAATGCGGTCTATGGATCGATCAAACTTAACCCGCAAGGTACGAAGCTCCTTTATCTCGTTAAGTCGCCAGACATCTCGACGAACACCAATACGATTCTGGTTTATGTAAGAGAAGTGAACAGCACCCTTTCTGACAACGGCAAAGTCATCACCTCTGGACAGGATGTGTCAGAACCGCATTGGCTCGAAGACGGAACTCATTTCACTGCATTGGTGCGCAGAGGACGGTGGGTTTCATTGGTCATGTTCGACGCAGACTCGGCCAGTGAAGAGACAATTGCGAAAACCGACAGAAATATCATTGAATACAGCGTAAGCAGAGATGCCCGTATCGCGGTGTTCACTCTTGGCGAACCGCCGGATTCCGTTACGGAGCACACTCGAGAGGAACGTGCGAGTGGATACCGTGTTCCATTCGGCCAGGTCGACAGGGAATCGCATGCATCGCCGGTCGCTATCGTTCGTAGGCGGGGAGAGAAATGGTCCTTGCCCAGACCTATCAGGATCAGAGATCCGTTCGGTCAAACCACACTTCCCGGTGCAACTCAGTTCCGCTTCCTAAGCGTTTCCCCCGACGGGCGTAAAGTACTGATGCAATATCCGTCGGTCTCCATCCCCGCCTCTTGGAAGGCCAGTCCATATATCCGTTCAATCTTGGGGTGGGGAGGAATGCCAAGCATCACGGTTCTTGTGGACCTTGCTACGGGCAAAACCACGATCCCGTTCGCGGGGGTGACGGACAGCCTCGCGTTTTGGAGTGAGGATGGTCGATCATTCTTGGTCGCGGCACACTCGCCTGTAGGTAGTCATTGGGAACAGCAGGACGTCCGCGAACACCGCCTAACCAATGCAGACGCTAACCTGTTCTGGGTCAGCGTGGACGATGGGAAGATTGAGGAGGTCTTCTTTCATGTTGCGTATCATCATCAAACTGCATTGGCTTGGCGACTGGACGGACGAGTAGTCGTTCAGGTGGGGCCACGAACGGTCGCGGTCTTGGAACGCCAGTCGGACGGTTGGCAAGAAGTATCCCGCACTGATGTTCCTCTAGCGGGCAGCTATGGATATTCTGCGATTGTGAGTGATGGCAAGACCATCGTAGGCATCTATCAATCGCCGACCGTGTCTCCCGACCTTTACGCATTCTCTCCTGGCCAAGGTGCTATCCGTCTCCTCACAAAGCTAAATCCGCAACTCGATCATCTGTCACTATCGGAGCCGGAACTCATTCACTGGAAGACGTCGAACGGAGCAACCGTGGACGGTCTATTCTTCAAACCCGTTGGCTATGTGGCAGGAAGACGCTACCCCTTGGTGATCCAGACAAAAGGGGATGTGGGTTCGTTTGTTTGCGATTCGGGTGTGAATCATGACCCGGCATTCGCTCCCCAGCCATTAGCGAGCGCGGGCATCGCATACCTTTTTCGAAGGTATCCCGAGAACTATAGGCAAGAGGATGAGATTGCCCAGTACCCGAAGACAGTCCCTGGTGAGCTTGGAGAGGCGCTCTACGAAATGGACGTGTGGGAAACCGCCGTTGACTCTCTCGACAGAAGTGGGCTGATCGATCCGACAAGAGTAGGGATCATTGGCTTCAGTCGTACCGGATGGGAAGTGGAGTTCGACCTAGCACACTCTCGCATTCGCTTTGCCGCCGCAACTGCCTCAGACAATATTCAATACAGTCTTGGGGAATACGCGCTCCTGCATCAGGAGTCAACCCTCAGGGCCTACGACGAAATGTATGGGGGGCCGCCCTATGGCAGTTCGCTGGCGAATTGGCTCAAATATTCTGTTTCCTTCAACATGGATAAAATACATACTCCCTTGATGATCGAGAGCATGGGTTATGGAATCGATGACAACACGCCAGGGAAGATTCCGCTTTCGATTGCAACAAGAGACGAGATATTTGTCGGGCTCAGCCACCTCGACAAGCCCGTTGAGTTGTACTACTACCCAAATGAGGAGCACTCCCCGGATCACCCACGTGCTCGATTGGCGAGCCTACAACGCAGTTTGGATTGGTACAGGTTTTGGCTCCAAGGTTACGAGCGGCCAAACGCGGAGGATAAAGATCAATATAGGCGATGGGAGAAACTGAGGACACTCCAAAACAAGTAATCCTCAATGCGGCGTCCGGCGCGGGTTTCTTGATGGAGGGCGCAGGCAGAGTAACGATGTCCTCATCAACGAGACTGCTTTATAATAGCCCGGATACTCCGTGGCAGAAGTATCCGGGCTAATTACCGGCCAAAGTCCAGTAAGCTTCTGACCTCGACCGGTTGCTGTTATTCGTCGGACTCATATGCTCCTGAAGTCGAATTCAGGATCGTTTTGTTCATGAAGTCCGGTTTGGTGCTCAGCTTGGCATGCGGTGGATTTGCACCGGTTTGAATTGCCTTAGCTGCGCTTTCCGTCTTCAAAATGCACGGTTGTGTATAGCGCATACTTTTTCACCTCCTTTCCTGTTGAAATGTGGTCAGACATCATTGCATTGATGCCTGAGCCAATTTTTCAGACCACCAAAGCAGGGGAAGCGTTCTGACGTGACTCTCCGTTGTGGAGCACTGATGTCGCATGATGGATATCCCGGAGCCACAACTCAAAGCCGATCATCTTGACCAATGACATAGTCCATTGCGATTCTCCTGCGAGAGCATTTTGAAAGGTTGCTAATATCATCTTCGGATCAACGAATCCATATTGCGCGGCCAGCGGATCGGAAAACATTGATACGATATGCTCGCTCGCAGCTCTTAGCGCCAGCAGAGGGCCGCGGGACACATATGCCTTGCGCTTCCTTTCTAGAATCTCCTCAGGTAAGATGCCCTTGAACGCGCGCCTCATCAAAGAGCGTCTTCTTCCCGGTCTTACAAGCTGTTCTCGAGGGATGGCATGCAGAAAGTCGACGAGGTCCCGGTCCAAGAATGGATAGCGATATTCATAAGGGCCGAAGACGCGAGGTGCCAGATGCGGAAGAGAGGCGACGATTTGCCACCATGCTCTTCCGCTGTTGATCGCACTGGCAGAGGCAGCCTCGTGGGGAGAGCGCCCTGCCGGATATGTCCAAGGATGTTTCAGCAAGCGACGAAGGCGCGGCGACAACCACGGAGGGTTCTCGTCCTGGCTATTCCGGCTGGGAAAATAGAGGTTGACAGTGAACCTCACGGCTTCGGAAAGCAAACGCACCAAGGGAGTGTTGCTGACGATACACCACTCTATCGATCGCGCTATGGTGCGAATAACTCTGCCGGATGTTAGCAGGTCCGCAAGTTCAGGCAGGGCTGTGGGAACACCTCCGAGCAATTCATCGCCCCCGATACCAGATAAGATCACCCTGCCTCTCTTTGGTCCAACAGCGCTTTCAAAAACGCTTTCCATCTCGACTGTGTTTCGATCCAATCCAGGAAGAAGAGGAATTCCATGCGTCAGAGACGCCGGCTGAAAGACAGAGTCAAAGGATGAGACATCAATGTGAACCCCGACTTTGCGCCTGTACTCTTCGACTCTTGAGAAGTACGGGCGTTCATCCCATGATGGTTCGAGGTCGCTATAGTATGAAACGGTGTCAACCAATCCCTTGTGATTTTGATCGGACCTACGGATCGAATCAGCCATGCACACGATCGATGAAGAATCCACGCCTCCACTCAGCTCAGCGAGGATTTCAGCTCCGGGTCCGATTCTGCGTTCTACGGACATCCGAAACAGATTACGTAGGCGTTCCTCGTATTCCATGTCCGAGCCATATTCAATGCGTTTGTCCGTGATCCAATGCCAGTGCGGCATGGATATTGCCGAGTGCTTTTTTATGATCAACATGTGAGCCGGAAGAACGGGCAGCACACCGTAATAAGGCGTGCGATCGATGGTCATACCCGAACCAAGGAACTGAGCTACAAAGTTCTCGTCTAGACGCGGATGCAGTTCGTGGACGAAAAAGGTCTCAAGACATGATGACCACGTCACTGTTCCGTCGAGATCCTGCCAGAATAAGTTTCTTGTGCCCGCATGATCGCGGGCCAGATAAAGGGCCTGGTTGGATTCAGACCACAGCGCCAGCGCCCACTCGCCAACCAAATGGGATGCGAAGTCCTCTCCCCAGCGTTCGAAGGCCGCAAGAACGGTATCGGCATCCGACGGTGCCTGGTGGTCAAGGTTCAGTTCCGCATTGAGATCGACACGGTTGTCAAGACGACCGTCAAGGGTTACAGTGACACCATTCAGCGACGTTTTCGGTTGCTGACCGATGAGTGTAGCCTCAATAGTGTTGAACGCCTGGAAACCCATGCCGATTCGACCGCTCACATACAAGTCCGTCTGGTCTGGCCCGTAGCGTGCACTGGCGACGCCAAGCGTACGGAGATGCGACGCACTCACTTGACTGCTGATAGGAACTCGTTGCCCGAATATGACGCTCATATAGTAGGTCTCCTAGCACCGTTCCAGTTCCTGGTAGATCTCTGGCACGTAGGACTTGTCACCTACGACTGTGCCGTGAAGTTCAACCCAGGCATGCGCCTGAAAGGGCAAAGATTGAACTCCTATCACCATCTCTGCCGGCCAGCCACCGGAGCGCAGCAGCATTGTTGTCACTGCAGAGCGCTGCAGACACAGGACGCGTTTGGGATAAAAAACGCAAGCCAAGGTTACTGCGGAAACGAAAGCAGTCAGAGCTAAACGTGCATCAGGTCGCAATGATCGAACAGCTCGTTTCCTGACAAGTGCATGTATAGCGGCAAAGTCATCGCGACCCAATAAGAACTCTGCGCAGATCAGCAGCCAATAAGCTTTGCAAATCATTCGCGTCATCGAGACACTCCAGTGGGCAGATTCACTCTCAATTCATGGCACAGAAATATAATTCGGCGCATGAGGGCCTCAATACGAACCGACACCGGCATCGTTGGGGCATGCCCGCGCTCCAGACTATAGTCCACTAAGATTACGTTCGTCTGTGCCGCACGACCCTGAAGGCGTGCTGCCATCTTCCGTACGTGGGCAGGATTGCACCGCTGGTCGTTGTCGCCTGTCACAAATAGCAATGCAGGATAGTTAACATCTTCCTGAACGTTATGGTAGGGAGAATAAGAATGGAGCGCAAAGCATTCTTCGGGATCGTCTGCTGTTCCATACTCGTCTCTCCACACATAGGCACGATCAAAGAGGTGATACCTCAACATGTCTAGCAGAGGAGCGATGCATAAAGCCGCTCTGAACAACTCTGGGCGCTGAACTACCGCGGCTGCGACAAGTAAGCCCGAGTTTGAGCCACCGAATAGAGCGAACTGCTCTGGACATGTAATCCGCTCAGAACATAACCAGTCAGCGGCGGCAATGAAATCGTCGATAGCCACTTGTCGTTTACTACCAATCGCGGCTTGATGCCATTCCTTCCCGAACTCACCGCCCCCGCGGATGTTTGGCAATGCAAAGACAAAACCCAACTCGAGAAGTACAGTCACCAACACCGTGAACTGTGGTGTCATCGACTTTCCGAATCCACCGTATGCTGTCATGATTACCGGTCGCGGTGTTGAAGCGTCCGGCTCCTGAAGCCCCAATATCGAGATCGGGATTCTGGTTCCGTCCTTGGAGATGTAGACGGAGTGCCTAACCTTCGGTACAGGAATTTCCGGTGAATCCGAACGCGCAAACCACTCTGTTACCCCTTGGGTACTAGGTGTGTATTGCAGAATCGTGGGCGGTTGGCTGAAGGATTGAACCTCGAGGAAAATCGACTCACCACGTGGGTCATACGCGGGTAGCAAGACAACTGTTGAATCGTTGATCACTTCGATGTCACCGAGTTGACCTCCATCCAAGGACCAGGTCTTTATTGCGGGGGTCATGTCTGCTATATAGAGAACGAGAAGGCTATCCGCCGCGATTGCCACCTGTGTTATCGGTGCGCCGCTTTCTGGAACGACTACCTGCGCCTCTTTTCCATCCTCTGTGAGACGTACGATCTTGCCGTTCTGGGCGCCCTTGTGGGACACCGCCAGAATTCGACCACTGTGGAGAATTGGCCGGAGATTCGACACAGCGTCAGAGCAGACATGGCGCCAGTTGTCCGGCGTCCCGCGCCCTGCAATAAAAAAATCAAACAGAATATCGGTGTTGCGTTCATAAACGGATAACGCACCGAGAGTACTGTCGTCTGATAGCAGGATTAACTTGCTATGCTGCGAGGATCGGACACGAAAAATCTCTTTGTCGGCAGTGGCCGGCTGTCCAAAATAGTGGACTTTGATGCAGTGAAACGGCTTGGTTTGTTTACATGGAAGCTGTTCTTCATGACAATAGAAGAAACCGTTCTCTTCGACCGTGAAGGCGAACCCTCGCGCAAGTCCCCGCTCTAATCCATCGGTCAAGACCTGACCCGAACTCACGTCAACAATGTTGATGGCCTTTGTGTGCTCTCCGCCATGCCTAACTTCGTATGCCAGAAAGGAACCGGAAGGCGCAATATGATGAATTCGAACCGACGTATAAAGGTTGTCCTTGGGCGGTTCGATCAGGGAATGCTCGTATCCCCTAGCTGCGTCTCGTACAAATATCCCGAATTGTTCGGCACCGCGCTTACGCTTCAAGTAAAAGTAGCGTTCTCCTACTTTGGTGGGCTGGTCGAGCAAATCGATGTCGATGAGAGAGGTCAGCCGGTTACGCAGAGAGTTCGTCTGACCTCGGTCCGCGAAATATTGGACGAGGGCTTGCCTTTGAGCTGCAACCCATCGCTCTGTTGCCGGCTGGTCACGTCGTTCTAACCAGCGGTACGGATCTGCGACGGTGATGCCGTGAAGAATATCTTCTACGCCTTCCGCTTGAAATGAGTCTATCGGCATAGCGTCCTCCAACCGCGCAAGGTGTTAATTTCACGTTGAAGGTGGCGGGCCATACTTCGAAGATGGCTCTCAAGCCATTGCGTTGGCAGGTAGTCTTGATTCAGCAAATCTCCTCTTCCATACAGCGTCGCGAGGATCGATACTGAAGGCGCCAACGTCAGCGCGGACTCGATCTGAGATTCCGACAACACGCGGAGCCACATGCGCTTGTAGACTTCTTTCAGTTCCGCACACCAGGACCGTGCATCGGATCCACCCCGGGAGACATGAAGGCACAATTGCTGGAAGGTGATAAAAGGATTGGCTAGCCGCACGTCACACCAGTCCGTGAACACACATTTGTCGTCATTGCTAAGAATGCTGCCGGGGCTTATATCGTCATGACCTACGGTTGGAGGAATTCTGAGTGCCTCCATATCCACGCAAACACGCTTCAACTCTTCACCCAGGCTAGTCAGACAGCTCGCACTCAGACGAGGGACGCTGGTGTTCGTTTGCTTTTCCATCGCGTATTGGAGGCGCTCGACAATGGGGTCGACTTGGGCTTGCAAGATATCGGGACGATGATCCGCACATCCCACAGATAGGAGTTCAGCTTCTTTACCAATCGTTCGTTGTTGAAGCTCGGCAAGTCGTTGTACCGCTCGAGAGAAGTTGCAAAGAGAGAAGCAATCGTAGAGCGGTTTGCCAAACTCTTCTGTCACCCAAGCGTTCCAATCTGAACGACAACAAACCAGAGTGGGAAGATAGTCAGGCCACCACGCTGCCAAATTTGTTGTGATGGCGTATTCATGTGTGTTCGGTTTGCCAACAGCTTTCAGCCAATAGGCGGGTTCGCGCATTGTACTGAATCGAACCAGAGCAAAGTGAGCGCTGCCATTAAACTGCTGCCAGTCTTCCGTGAAGTCAATATCCCGGTTCACAGCCGAGGATTGAATCCAAGCCATCGCGTCGTCAATCCAGCCCAAGCGCCCAAATGGCCCCAAACTCCGGTTCTCCTCTTCAAGGATGGAGCAAAGTACAAGTTGTTCGTCCTGTGGCAAGACGCTGGTAGGAATTTCCCCTCTCGACAGCGGCGCGAACTTGCTCAAGGATAGACTCTGTTCCGGAGATCGGACTTCTGCTACTACACATGGAATCTCGTGTACCGCAGAGCCTAAAGTGTCAAGCACGATCGTCCTTATGCTCCATCTCTCGTAGATTGTCTGAGTAATCTGTTCGGCGTGTCGAGTCCAGCGCGGTATTTCGATCGTCGGAAGCCGCAGGTGGCCCAGTTCATCCACCGCGAGGACTTGGCGGGTGCGTGGATGAACGAGAGCGAGACGATAGTGGAAGGTGTCGGTCATGAAGTTAGGTGATGTGTCGTATCGCGTTATGTCTGCGTCCTAGATTGCGAGTAGTCGTGCTGCTTTTAGGTCATCGAGAAAGGAATTTACTCCCCCCTCAACCATTTCGGGATCGCAACCGGTTTCCCTTACAAGATCACTGACGATCTGCTCAACTGTCTTTCCTTGCTGGAGTCTCTCCCATACGAAACCGCCAACCGGATCGAGAGTGATGAGGCTGTTGTTCTTGATGTCGAGGATGAAGGCCCCTTCCGGAGTAACAAGCGAACGGAGCTGCCGATTAGTCGAGGACATGGTGCCTACTCCTGCGTCGGAACGACAACGGAAAATGCATCCGCATTCGTTCGAATGCAGCTGTCAACAATCAGGCGAGATGCTGCTTTACGGAAGTTCAGAGTGGGACCCTTGTGCTTGGGTTTCTTGGATTGGCGACCTATTGCTCAGACGAATGACGTGCGCCAGGTATTCATAGGAACGGAACCACTACGATCCAACCGTGCACATGAGTGTGCTGCTCGCGGAAAACATTTGCAAGCCAAACTGGGACGCATTTCGCGACAAAATCCAGCGCGCATGTGAATCGCACCGCAAAGTCGCGCTAGAGTGTGGTCAATGCCGAACAGACGTCCAGCACGCCGTTCTGTTCGGTCGGCTTCTGTCTCAATCGTTGAGCTCTCTGGAGTGGTTCACATATGTGCGAAATTCTCAAAGTCAGGATGACATGGAAATGAAGGAGGCGCGATGGCTATTACTGCGCATACGACCTTATGCCCCGAGTGTCTTCGCCTCGCTTGCATTGACGACGGGCGCGGGAATTGTCTCCACTCTCGATCCGCTCCTCATGCGGCATCTGATAGATCGGTCGTTTCCATCGCATCGGTTCGCGGAGGCAACTGCACTTGTTGTTCTGATCGCCGTATGCTTCCTCGCTCGATCTGCATTAGCGGGAGCCGGGAGCCTGTGCGGATTTCGAGTCACCCAGTCGGTGGGCCAGGATCTCCGGCGCGAGCTGCTTGATCGAATGACGCGCCTGTCGGCAGACTGGCACGAACGAACCATGTTGGGCGACAAGCTCAGTCGGTTCGACACCGACGTCGAACAGATCGCACAATTCGGATCCGATGCTGTCAACATGATCGTTCGCTCCCTGGTGTTCTTTATCCTCAATTTGGCAATCATGCTGCGGCTCAATGTGCCCATGACGCTCACGCTCTTCCCACTGCTCCCGCTCTTCTACGTGGTCCGCTGGAGATTCTGGGCGCTGATCCAGAATCGGGCAAAAGAAACCCAAGAAGGGACGGGCCGGGCAATCGGAAGAATTGCCGAGCATCTCGGCGGGATCATCCAGCTGCAACTGCTCGGCGCGGGCGAGGCCCGGATGGAGGATAGTGTCTCTACCTGGTCAGAAGTGGTTCGAGCGCAGCGCAGGCAACGCGCAATCGAGGTGATCTTTGCCGTCACCGTGAGTTCCGTTCTGGCCCTCGCGATTCTCTTTGCGTTGGAATTTGGCGTTCATGAGTTTGCTGTCGGAGCTCTCAGCCTTGGAACGGTTGTCGCGTTTTATGCATATACGACCCGGATCTTTGAACCGCTTTCCTCCGCCATGGAGCTTTATGCACGTTCGCAGCGCATGCTGGTAAGTGCGCGCCGCATTCTCGACGTCACCACCGAGCAGCCGGCGGTGCCGGATGCAGGAACAATCTCGATCATCGTACCTCAGCTTCGCAGCGGCCTCAGGATGGAGGAGGTGAGCTTTCGCTACACGCCTGAGCGCTACGTACTACGGAATATCAACCTTCAGATCAGGTCGGGAGAAGCGGCAGCCATTATCGGTCTGAGCGGATCTGGGAAGTCTTCCCTGGCTCGCCTATTCGTACGGCTTGCTGACCCATGCTGCGGTTCCGTTCTTGTCGATCAACGCAGAGCCCCTGACTACACACTCGCTGCATTGCGCAGCAATATCTCTTACGTTCCCCAGACACCAGTGCTCTTCCAGGGCACGATTCGCGAGAATCTTCTCTGCGCGAATCCAAAGGCCGACGCGCGCTTGTTGCAAGAGATCATCGTCGCAACGCAACTCGAACCGGTGCTCGCACGGCTCGAGCGCGGGATGGATCATCCCTTGCAGGCTGCTGCGGCCGGGCTCTCCGGCGGGGAGCAACAGCGTCTCGCCATCGCGCGTGCTCTGCTCCGGAGCTCAGCCGTCCTGATCCTCGATGAGGCTACATCGGCCTTGGACGCGCCCACGGAAGCGACGGTACTGACCTCCATCCGCGAGCTGCGCCCTGAAATGACGTTGCTTGTCATATCGCACCGCGTCAAAGCGTTGAGTTGGGTAGATCGCCTCTTTCTACTCGAACATGGCTCGATTGCCGCGCAAGGCGCTCACATGCAGATGTGGGTCCAGAGTGCGCTCTATCGCTCATTGCTCCAGAGCGGACCGGAACCATCCAATCTGACATTCCTTGATCAGGTAACGTCCCTCATCGATCGGCTTGAAGCTGATAGCGATTTGCAAAGAGAGTCCTCATTACGCCGACATCAGACGCGCTAACAGCCCGACGGCGTATACCGTCTCAAGAAGCTTTGTCGTGACCGCCATTCCGGGGAGAGCCGTTGATGACCTGTTCCAGATAGGCTTTTGGCGTCAGTCCCGTTTTATTGCGAAAGAATCGGGCGAACTCACTCAGCCGATCGTACCCCATCTCCGAGGCGAGAGCGCTCATCTTCACGTCGGGAGTTACCCGCATGTACCAGATGGCGCGCTTCAGACGGGCGCGATCCTGAAATTCATTCATGGGCACGCCATACTGGTCTTTGAATTGACGCTGCAGCGAGCGCATGGTGCAGCCGAGCGCCGGGCAGATGACATCGAGTCTGACGCGGTTGGTGCCGTGGTAGTCGTCGAGGATTCCGCGAATGAGTTCCGCTCTTTCGGCAAGACTTCCGGTTACTTCGCCATTCCGGTAGGCAGAGAGCCAGGTTTCGATTCTCCTGATCGCTTCCTTCTCCAATCCCGAGGGCTCCTTTCGAGTCTTGCCAGCCATAAGACGGAACTCACGCTTCGGCGCGTTGAATACGATCAACGCGCGATAGCCTGACCCTTCCGGGAGGCGAAATGATCAAGCTGCGACTATGCAGCGCCGCAAATGGGAACCGGGGCCATCCCCTTCTTTCCCGGCAACGGATGAAAACCATCGATTCGACCCTTGAACTAGATCCAGTCAGAGAGGGCGCGCATCGCGTCTTGCATAGCCGAGTGCCCGCACCAAAAACTTCAAGAGGCACAAAGAGCCTGTGAGAGCAACTTTGAGAACCTCACGCCAGCGAAAACTGACAACGTAGTCTCGGGAATGACTGTTGAAGGCTGGCGCATTCAACGACGCTCAACAGAAGTTCGTGGGACAGTGCCTCCTGCGATCATTCGGTTCGCACATAAATTGTCCCCATGTATGTAAATCCCCATTTGCAGGAAAATCCCGCTTAGAATTTGTGTGAAAATTTCTTAACCTCGTAGCTTGTGTCGAATACTGTCTTCAGCCGTGATACGGAACGCCGAATCGATCCTTCGACACCCCGCGCACTCAAACCCACATTCGGAAGCCCTGCGATTTCTCTGGCCGTAAAACCCTCTTGAAATCGAAGCCGAAAGATCAACTCGTCCCGGCTCGCGAAGCGCGACGAGCGGAGCGTGGATTTCAACCTTCGCAGCAGATCTTGAACAAGAATCTGCTGTTCGATCTCGGTTGACTCGTCTTTTCGGGAGGATGAGACATCAAGAAAATCAAGTTCATCGGCGCTGACCCGCGTGCCTCCGGACCGCTTCTTCCGGTGCGCGTCACGAAAGAAGTTGCGAGCAGTCTTGGAGGCGAGATCCCGGATCAACGCCGATGCTTCATGCTCCGTTCGCGGGCTGAAAAGCTGCAGGAAGCGGCACCCATCGTTGCAGATGCGGACGTACATCTCCTGCACGATCTCATCGTAGAGATGGAACGAGTGCTGGCCATTGGATGCGGCGACGGCTCCTGCAACCACGGTCATGTCGCGATTGAACCGGCGGTAAAACTCAAGCCATGCCATTTCATTGGTCGTGTCACAGCACGCCTTCGCGAGATCCATGGCTGACATACGCGCGTAATCCATGCAACACCGCCGCATCTAGGGCAGGTGGTCCAAGGACATGACCGCAGGCAGGGTACTCCCATGGATTCCTCGGAGCCCGTAATCGATTCGAGAACCAAATATGAGGAGTGAAATTCACCGGCTCAACGTGTCAGCGAATCGTTCTCGGAGAAGGCAATATTACATCCGAATGAATAGATTCTGGAACCATCCAGCGAAGGATATAGGCGAGAAATACGCCGCGTTGCTTATACGCATCAGTCTTGGCTTATTTCGTTTCTTATAAGCAACGGATTTGAGTTAGTAAGTTGCTTATGAGCAACAGGCGCTTCGGACTCTACTTCACTAAGAGTCGAGCCTGCTACAGGACATCCCGAAGTTGAGGAAGCACGGCGGAGTTGCTGATCTCTACCAGCGAGATCACCCTGCACGTCATGAGATAGTAAGCTCCTGCCACTCGCTGGACGTGCAATGGGATCATGACGTCTCCCGCATTCCTTCGCAGAGCTCTCTTTAACTCTCGAATTTCTCGCCGAATGTCCTGAGCACTCAGTCGAAGATGCCCGGTAACTTCAATCGCCTCGGTACTCCATTGCTGGAGATAGAAAGCCACCTCGATTAGAACATCGGCATTGTTCTTCATGATTCTCAGGCCTTCAAGCCCTCCAATCAGGTTCCATGTCATAGTGCGATCGAGCCGGACTTCACTTCGCAGATCCATCTTGTCAGGCGTTGGCTCTAGCATGTCACCAGCTACCGCCTCCAGACCAACTCGGCTCAGCGGCTCCAGCTTGCAGAGCAGCTCGGGGAGGCTAGTCGCAACGCGCTTTCGGTGCCGTCTCATAGCACGCAGCATAAGGGGCACCAGAATCCCCAGGAGAATGACTATTTCCGTAGATACAAGAATGTTGTGCATCATCGAGACGTTTCGTTGGCTCGCGGCGGCCATTCGATCTCAATCCGGAGTTGTGCGGCGTGGAAGCCTCGCGGGGGAGGAGGAGATCCATCCCGCATCTTCGATGCCATGATGGCGCTAGTCTTTTTTCTCTCTGACCCTGGACAGGCTGCGAATTAATCGGCTATGCAGAGAGAAAATTGCCTCCCTTGACTCTGCGGTCACTTCCGTGCGTGCCGGCTCCGGCATCCACAATGTCATGTTCCAGTAGGCAAGCGCAAGTAAATAGATGACAACTCTCGCACGAGAGAAATGGGCGTAAACCGGATTGGCAGCGCCATAGTAGCTGTGCGCCCATTCAACCAGAGCCAAGGCGATCGAATACACTGCGAAAGCATCCGCAATATTGCGGACATGGTGTCGCCACGCGAGACCTGCACTCGACGATACCAGAAGGATAATTGCGAATAATTCCAACATCAGGAGGGCGGCAAAAAACTCGCCTTTGATAGTGATCTTGTGAATCAGAAGCACTGCAGGAGGATTGATCTGTGCCGTCAGAATTGCAGCGACGATAACGCCACCGGCCACCAAAAGGAGAACTCTGTTTCGGACATCCGGTGCCCAGACGCCGAACGGTCTGAATACCGAACTCCCAATCCCATAGATCACAGCAAACGTAAAGCCAACGTCGAGAGCGTTAAAGACATGGTATGCGTAGAAATAGGTCGAGCGAGCAGTTAGGACGAGGATTGGAACGAGAACAAGTGGGCGAACAAGCTGAAAGATTACGAAAGCCGTAAACCGGGGGAACTGGCGAACAAAGCTTCGCGCCCATAAAACCCGGAGCAGCATGCAATGGCCGACAAAACCGGCTCCCTGAAATGCGAAGTCCAAGATAGTGAAATGCATGTCGCCTCGAAGAATGAGACATTAAAACGTCGTACGGTGATTCAGTTTCACATCACCAAAAGTCACGAACTCGATATTTATCATGAACACAGTATTTGCGGTGTCGCAAATCGGTACAACGCCCATAACTATAAAAGGGGTGAAGAAAATACTCGCCGATGAAACTAGTGAAGACACTTGTGTAGCGGCGGCTGGAAGGGAAGTATCTACGACAATCACGGACGATGGATAACTAACTCAAGACCCCGGGATATTCGTGGATTGCCCGTGGATTTGGACCGAAGAGATAGTTAGTGTAACGCAGCTGCTTCTAAGTTCAAATAGCCGCTGTCGGGGGTGTGGAGAAGTCGGAGATGACCAAGACGCAAGCGCGACAGAAGCTGGAAAGCGAGATTGTCAGACTTACCGGGTAGACCATCGAGGATGGAACCGTAAAGAACGGGACCGTGACATTCGGATCGTTTTTTCGCAACCGCTATCTGCCACTGAAAGAGGCGGACTGGAGAGAAGAGACAGACAAGATCAGGAAGTATTTGATTCAGGCTGATCTCGTGGACGAGCTTGAAGCGGTCCGTTTGGAGAACTTCGACAAGTTCACTTTACAGAATCGTCTCAATCGGCTGGGCAAAACTCATTCCAAGGACAGAGTCTTGCAGATTCGCTCTTACATGCGGGCCATCTTCGCGGAGGCAGTTGATCAGGACTTCCTCTCGAAAGACCCTGCGCGTATGGTCGAGCCTCCGGCGAACCTTCGTGAGGTCGATAAAACAACCTTAACGTGGGATCAGTTACGGGCGGCCTTGGCGAAGCTTGGCGAGCTGAGCCTACGGGATTGGATTCTGATCAAGCTCGACATGTCGAATGCGCTCCAACCCAGCGAGTTGTTCCCGTTGCGCTGGCGGTGCTTCGATGAAGGGAAGCACGTTCTTGATATTCAGGAGACGGTCTACAAAGGCAAGGTTCGTCCGTATGGCAAGACGAAAGGAAGTCTGGCAAAGGTTCCTGTCGCCAAGGTACTGGCGGAGGAGCTGGTGGAATGGCGATTCCAACTGAAGAAGGAAGGCAAGGACACATCACCGGACGCGTTCCTGTTTCCAGGATGGTTTGGCGGTCCGATGGATTCGAGCAACTACCGCAAGCGGGTCCTGCACAAGCTGGCGGATGACCTGGAACTGCCGAAGCTGACGTTCTAGGTCATCCGCCGCACGATCGCCACCCTCGGCAAGACCAAAGGTCACGTCAAGGATATTCAGGGCATCATGCGGCACACGAAGGCTTCGACGACAACAGATGTTTACATGCAGTCGTTGGAGCCGGAGGTTCGTTCCGCCATCAACTCGATCTATGACGAGCTGGTGGGCAACGGAACGAATGGGCCTGCACCGCAGGAGCCGCGCTCGGCGACCCACTCGAGCATGAACTTCTTTGCGCACACTTTGTTGTCGCACCGTCCGATCAGCCACTCCGCGACGTGAAAATTGCGCTTATCCTTTCCCAGGCGGGGAAGCCATGCATCGATCAGAGTTTGCCTGTCGAGGAAGGTGTATTCCTCCTTGAACCATTCGATCTCGAGAGCGAGCAGCCATCCCTCAGAAAGGCGATCGTCGTCCGTTTTCCAATCCGGGAACGCGTGCGAAAGGTATTCATGAAAGAAGTTGAACTCGAGCAACAGGCACTCCTGCAGGAGCTTGTCGGTATTGCCGGGGTAAAGATCGATGCTCGGCTCTCTGCCCCGCAGATAGTAAAGCTCGGTCTCAGCGTTACCGCGCGTTTCGCAGCGAACTGGCAGGATGCTCAGTTGCTGTCCGCGGGCTTTGGCTTTGGGGCCACCCCACTTCTGGATGCATTTCTGGGTCGTGTCAAATCCCAGTTCGTTGAGTTTGGCGATCCGAGCTTTGTAGTCGTATTCAGCCCTATTGAGCTGGTTCCGCACCGAATCGAAGATCGGTTGTCCGGCGAGAGGAGAAAGCTCGGTGTGGATCTGCTCAACAAGCCCCACTACGGTCAGATCGCCTTTGAGGTGGATCCAGCGGCTGAGAATCTCAGCGAGCGCCTTCTCGTCGTCGGCGCTATGATCCTGTTGGAGCGCCGTGAAGAGATGGTCGGCGACCCGTACTCCTACCTGCAGCAGGCGGAGCTTCTTTTGATCGTCTGCCAGAGTGATTAGGGCCATTGGAAAGACTTAGCGTCGACCGCTCCCCTTCGATTTTGCCGCAGCCTTCTTCGGTGGCGCGGCTTTCTTTGCGGGAGCGCTCTTCTTCGCCGGTTTTGTTTCCTTTTCCACATCTGCCATGGGGCTCGCAAAGATGTTGCGCACGCGATCTCTGGCGAGCGCCAGGAATTCGCTGGTCGCAAATTGGACGATTGCTTTCTCCGCCCCTGACGTGATCGCATGCCAGTCGACGGAAACGATGATGTGGTGAACGAGCGCATGGATGGGCAGTCCTTCCTTGCGCGTGATCTCTACTTTAACGTCCGGATATTTCTTTGCAACCGCGCTTTGAAGTTCCTCGGACAGGGAGATGATCTCCCGTACTGCATCGATCGTTTTCCGGTCGGAGTCCGTCGACCTGATCTCGAATTCCAACTTCCTCGACTTGTTCGCCATACGGGGTCAATCTCCGCAGCCATTGTAAGTTCACGCCATGGTTTCGAGCTATGGATTTAATTGCCTAAACTAGAGGGTGACCAAACGCGGCGAGCTTCCGTTACCTTGTCCATAGTCGATCAGTTTCGCACGATTGAGAACTTGTGCACGAGTAGTAGAGACGGTACTCTGAATTACAAAGTTGATTCAACCCAGCAAATGTGCGCCGAGAAGCCGATGCGGACTTGCATTTGTGTGGCCAGAGAACTCATCTACTACAGATCATGGTAGCTGACCTTCTTTGATATCCGACCAAGCCAACGACTCAAGGAGCTACGCGCCCACGACATCCGTCAGAAGGTCTGCCACTCGGCAAATTATTCACTCTCAGCAATCCAAACAGCGACTCGAACTGGACCGTACTGTTAACCAGCAGACTTGATTTTCTGTTTGCTCAAAGGAAGTCGCGCCCGAGCTGTTAACCGCGGGCGCCCAACGAACAACAAAGGAATTATTGGTTCGCAAAATCGACCGATGGAGCGTCAGATGTCGAATTGGACGACAGTGTAACGCCTTCTGCATGCGCCACCAGATTCAATCCATCTGAAAAATACAGGATTGCGCGAACATCAAACTTCCATGTGTCATGACCTCGACCACCATGTGTTTTCTGCCACATATGGACTTTAAATCCTCTACACGCATCCTTGGTAGCACCTGATGAATCGATCTGAAAAGAGATCGAATGATCAGAGTTATTGTTGTATTCGGTGGCGTCGTCCCCACCACAATCTCCATTGCTGATGTGGGCGAGTTGTGACGACCCGTCCGCTGTAGTTACAGTTACGTAAACACAGGTGTCGTGATCTTTGTTGTCGTCATTGGTGTGCGTAGCAAGCTCTCCCCGAATCAGAACAGCTTGAGCAGTTGCCTTGGGGATAGTCAAAAGTGAGAGTGTCAGAGTCAGCGCGAGTGCCAGATAATGTGTTTTCATCGTCGAAAACTCCTTTCACCCTCACTAGCGTCGAACAAAACAAAAAGGGGACAATACGAGACAAATCGTATTCACATCCGTGCCAGCACGGTTCTGTCCATCATCGACGCCGAAGCCAATCGGAAAGCCATGCGGAATGCAGATTACAAGAGATGGCCAAGGCCCGAACAGCTCGCTGGAGCGATCCTCTTCCTTTGTGGCGGCGAGGCTAAACTCATCTATGGGGCGGCGTAATTTGTGTGCCGAGTTTCGCTGGGCAACGGGTGTCCTGGGTTTCGCTCACTCGGTTACGGTTGAATGCGTGGATTGAGAGGTGGGGCCGTTGCGGGCAGCACCTGAGCCGGCGGACGACAGCAGATTTGAGCGCCATCGGCCGATCGAGTCGGCACAAGCGCCCGGTGACTACCTCGGCGGATAATGGTAGTGTCCAGGCCAGAAACTTCTCGAGTAGCATGGCGTGGTCTCCGCCGGAGAAGGCCAATCAGCTGTAAGGACCAGGCCGGAAGCAGTATGCCATGAGCCGGGATGTCAGGAAATTTATATTACGAAATTGGATTTTGGCATTAAAATTCCCACACTGTTGCAAACTTTCTGCGGAATCTTCTCTGTGCCTCCCTGCCTCCCTGGACAGTAAGAATATGCACGCGCTGGAGATATGCCGATGAGCGTCTTTGATACGACTTCTGCCGTCGTGAAAATCTGGGCCAGCCTTTCAACTTCTCCTTCGCCGACCGATCGGCTGGAGGTCCTTTGGTCATCGACCGAAGCTCCATTCTATCCGGATGCCTGCCGTGACCTGGTCAAACGCATCTATGCCGCCTTCCCTGGAGCTGCAAATCTTAAGAAAGACCTCAAGTATCAGCAAATTAAGGACTCCCTGGCCAATAGCAGTGGAAACATCGACACGGTCGACGATCTCTCCGATGCTGTCGCTGAAAGTCTCACGGCCCATGAGGTCGTATTCCTGAGCCCGATGACTCGCGGATTGACGCCACCAGGTAGGAGCGCGGGCGCCCGAAAGGCGAGGAAGAACGCTGCTAAGGCCTCCAGAAAGGCTCCGCAATAATGACTCGCGGGTGGAAATACGCGATCCCGCTGCTTTTCCTCTTCTTCGCGGTATTCGATCAGAATGCCTCGGGGCAGTGTACGTTCTTGAAATATATGGTCCTCTCACGGACTCAGGTCGCGATTCGCTGCAAAGAAGAGGTAAACACGCTCCCTGAGTCCGATGCAGCAGCAGCATTCGGCGGAAAGAAAATTGGCGATGCTACGGTTACCGCTGTGCCTCCTCCTTATCAAGCCGTGCAGGCAGTCGTCCGGCTTCCGCACAACGACAATAACCATTGGTTCCTGGTAGAGCTTCAACCTGGCTCTCAGCTCACCGGTGCTACAAAATACTCGGTGGCAATCACATTTCCTCCCGCCACGCTTGGCGGCACTCCGGTACCAATGGCAGCCGTCCCGATTGATACGACGAGCAGCTACGCTGTCAATCCGGCCAAGAGTGCGAATTTCTCCACGCTCTATACCTTCGTCTCTTCGACGGTTGCCTTGTCCTCTCAGAGTTCAAGTTGCACCCTGAAGATCATTAATGGGCTGAGTAAAGATCCACACCAGGTTGCGTTAGCGGCATGTACGGTTCGTAACCGTCTCCCCAATGACTACGATAATGCCGGGATCGTCAACGTGACCCTGAGGGACCCACTAACGCTGCAGGCTGTACCTGACTCGCTGATAGGCGTAACAGATGTATTTGGTGCCACGCCGTCGATTCCCAAGACGGCGCGCATATCCGTTCAAAAGGTCCCGACATCGAAGGATGTCTCCACTTGGTATTTCAACATCACCTTCCTTGGTGCAACCGGCTCCTCACTTTCCTGGACGCTGGACGGTCAGGTCATCCCGAATCTCGTGCCAGGGCTTTACGACGGTTGGGAGATCAGTCCGTTCGTTGGGTCTGCCAATGTCGGACAAGGTAGCATCTCAACTGCGAAATACACGGACACGATTGACCTCGGGGGTAAGACAGCGCGCACGTTCCGTCCTCGTTCCGGAATCGCACAGTGGACGTTGTCCCCAGGCTATAACTTTGAAACGGACAAAGAGTTTGACCGCTGGAATGGACTTGCGACGATCGACGCAAAATTCAATCTGCCCCACCTGTATAACCCTCAACTACGCCAGCAATTGCGGGAGGTTGCGGCCAAGGTAACCTCCGACTCGGATCATAGCTGGACCATCACCGACGTTCCGATTCCAAAGTTCGGGTACGTGTTTGAGGTTCACGGCCTTCTGGAGACCGGTCACAAGATCGGAACGTCTGTGGTACAGAATTCAGATAAGTCCGCTAGTCTCTCCCTTCCTGACTACGGAATCGCTCGTCCCTCCGTTCAATCGCATGCTCTTCTTCAGCTCTACCGGATCAGCGCCGACTGTGTCTTCACCGGCCGGTATCTTGCGATTACGGAAGACTCCGTATTGGAGCACAAAGACAAGTCTCTCTATCTTTATCAATTCCATGGATGGAAGGGCTATCAGGTTCTGACGGGAGCGTATCAGGTTGACCCAATCGGGCATTGGGCAATTTCTGTTACATACGACAATGGATTTTCGCCTCCGACATTCAGTCGAGCGAACTCCGTCCAGATTGGACTCCTTGTGAAGTACTGAAGTGCGCTGTAATAAATGAATTGGAAAGCTCAACTCCGGTGCAATGCTGTGACACGAAGCGGAGAGCCAGCGATGCGGAAAATACTATCGGGCGGGGCTATTCTCATGGCCTACGCACTCATACCTGCGCTTACGGCCTACTGCCAACAGGCATCGGGCCATAAGAAGCCAAGTCCGGCAGGCTCGACCGGAAGGGGCGAGCCCAATCTCAAGGTGCTCGGAACGCCGGAATCAGGCACTCTATCCTTCATGTGGCAACAACTGGGGGACGCGGAAGGCAGGATTGTGGTTGCCAACAACGGCGATAACGCTCAAGACGTAACCCTGAATACAACGGACCTGGTTCTGCTCCCTCCGAGTCCCGACCAGCCGACCGATATATCCGTCTCGCTGACACTTCCTACGAACTCGGGGCAGATACCAGCTCACAGCGTGTCTAGTTTTAAACTGAGTGTCGTCTCCAGGGGCGCGAATTTCACTCAGCATGCACTCTATGCGGGAACCATCGAGATTCATGATGCTGGAGCGAAGAAGCAGCTTCTTCTTTCTCAGCCGATTCAGATCTCGGTACCCGCCCCTCAGTCGCTGGTTTCCTCGGTAAAGTTCATCGCTCACCGAGCTTTACCAGAGCTCGCCTGTGACACCCAGACAGGAGAGATTCCTCTTGCGAGCAATACGGCGTCAGGCTCGCCCTCACATGTGGTGGGCTATCTGCAGGGCAACCACCACATCGTTACGGTGAGATGGACAGAGACCAAGCCGGCAGCGGCAGATGGATCGAAATCCGCTATTGCGGTACTCCAGTTTGATCAGCTTCCCCACGGCGGAAGTTATTCAGGCGACATTTATCTGTCGGATGAACACGGAGCAGACAAAAAGGTAAACATCACAGTAGATTCAAAGGACTACATTTTTTGGCCGCTGCTTGTCGTTGCGATTGGAGTTGGCGCAGCATGGCTGGCAAAGCGGTATGTCGGCGTCTTGAGAATTACGTGGGGACTCAGGAAGATTGAAGCAGAGTTGGGTCCGAAGTTTGACACCAGCCAGCAGAAGTTCGCCGCTACCGCTGGCAACGCCCCCTATGCGACCTTCTCAATCGCGAAGGATTTGGCGGCACAGCGAGAGACGATTCGAATCAATCTCAATACATTGGAAGGAGGCTTCAAATGGTCCATCGTCGGAGACCAGACCTACAAAGACACGGTCAAGTTGATTCAGCAAGTTCAGGCATGGATCGCCCAATGGCCAACTGTAGCCACTACAGCAGCTGCTTTCAAAAAGGCACTCGACGCTGCTTCCGCCACAATTGATCCCGCTCATATGGTGCCACCGAATGGTAACAAGGGAATTCCGAGGGTCATCAAAAATGGTGAACAACTGATTAGCGGCGAACCTCTTGTGTGTTCTGCGATTCCTCAGCTCATCAAGGATCTGATGGATTACACAGCCCTGATTGGGACCTGGCAGGACGCTAACCAGCGCGCGTTGTTGGTGTCGAGCGAATATCTTGAACTCGTCAACGCAACGCAGGCTGGTTCAGAGGAGTCGGAAAAGCTCGAACCGCTGTGGTCGAAGCTCGTCGCCGTATGGACCGAGCTCTGGTGGGAAGTGAAGGCGGACGCTTTTGACGTCGGTGAAAACACCGACTTAAGCGAGGTACTCCAGGCCCTCGAAGGGCTAAAGCATCCCGCGAAACGTAAAGTCTATAAGGGGGACTTGTTCGGATTGGTGAACCAGAACTCGGTTGCAGCACATTCAGCAAAGATCGCCCAGGTCGTCGTCGGCAGCTATACATTGTCGTTCCCATCTGATGATAAGAGGCGCATAGAGTTTCTTGAGCGGCTAATCAAGAGTTCTGATTGGACTCTGATAATTTTTGCCTTCATCATCGCTGTGCTTACCGGCTTGAACTCCAGCTATCTCGGCGACAAACCATGGGGAACAGCACATGACTACATTGATCTCTTCCTCTGGGCGGCCGGCACGAAGGTCGGCTTAGACCTCATCACGGCGATCACGGACAAATTCCTGTCCCCCGAAACGGGGGACTGAAAGCGTGGATTAGGCAGAGGTACTGTAGAAGCCCAATAAGGGCAAATACGTGGGAAATTTGATATAGGGCTTGGTCAGTGCCACGTAGTTAGAATGAGCTGCGTCCGGACATCGAATTAGATCGGCAGCAGATCAACGTATACTCAGCGACGTGTTTGGGCTATGTGAACGGAGGAGGAAAGCCCGTGCACATGACAATCGAATGAAATGAACTATAGTGACGGGCGCACGAACCTGTTGACTATACAGAAGGGGCATTACCGTTTCCCCAGTCCCCAAAGAGCTCAACAACCAGACCTGACTTGACTTGTCATGTCAGGGTGGGGTGATCTTGGCAAGGGTTTCGGCAAACCCACTACGGTTCAGCCTGTCTTCCTTTTTACCTTCGATGGAAGGGGTCCGCTGAGAGGCGAGATTCCAGGGATCGACTCGTCTGAGAGGGGTCTTCTCCAAATATTCCAACTCTAGTGAAACTGCTGACTTCACATTATGCTCTCGGGTTGAAGGTTAGTACCGAGGAGTTAGCCACTGAGCATATGAGTTTCATTTGCGCGAAACTACTGTTTCCACGGAAAATGCAGAAAATTCCATTGGCAGCCGGCTGCAATTCCGTGATGTTTTGATGCTGCCTGAACATCTTTTCACTTCTGTGCGGCATTGCCAGCTCGCACACTGAAACACGGGTCTTCTGACTCGGAATTGTTGAGGGGGTCTGGACGAATTGCGATAGTCCAAAGAAAATGTGTCTGGAGAGCTCCTTGAAAATAACAGCTCGGGAAATGTAAATCGCTGGTGTTTTCGGCCGGCGGAACTCCTGATGAATGCATAGTGTTTTTAAAGCCTGCCCCAAGCGTCGGGTTGTACACGGCATGACGGTGGCATTCAAGACAATTGGTATTCATGCCGGATGTTGGACCTTCCAGATAGGGATTGGCTACGAGATCCACGTTGTTAATAGTTGCTGAACCTTTGAAGAAATCCCATTTCTCCGCAACCTTTGTTTTCCCGTTTTCATTTGTCCAGCGGTATGTCATCCATACCCAGTCTGGCGTCTCCCGCGTGATAATGTGAACGCCAACCAAAATCATGTAGCACTGTGCAGCGAGGCATTTTTTCTCGAGCAAATCAGGGAATGACTCGGGATTGCCTGATATGGCCTCAAAATCCTGAGCGGTAACTGTATGAAAATGAAAACAGCCTAAATCATAGATTTTCTTTATAACATCGAAATTGCACGTATTCGGATGCGCTGTTTCAACATACAGCGTATTTCTCCATTGAAATACATCTCCTAATTGCAATGAATTTGGAAGAAATTCCCGTGCATCTGCGTTATCGACATGAAGCTCGGTGGAAAGTGTTGGAGAAGATGAAGGTGCGGGAATTTGAGAACTGCCGCGTGGCCATATAGTTTCCCAAACTGTTTTGACGATTACCGATTTCGGATCAAAGTCCGGAATCTCCAGATCCGAAAGTGTAACCCGGTTTTCAACAAGACCGCTGCGACGTTTCTCGAGTTCATTCAGATCATTCAGGTGATGGGTGATGATCGTGTCATATGCAGATTTGTTGTAGTAGATGCTCTGCAATACCTTCGGGATCTGTCCGTTTGAGAATGAAAAGTTCCGTCCTTCTGATGCTGTGATTTGCGGTGGAATTCGAAGGCTATGAAAAAGGTGAAATGTTGCGGAATTTTTATGCTTGTCACTAAGATCAGGATCGCATTCTCGAAGAAGGCCGACGTCGCACTGATCGTGCCATTCATTTCCTTCTTCCCATGCGGGAGTTTTTCGCCCGGAGGTGTATTGTCTGAAAACCTCCATCGCATGCTGCTGCAGTTCGGCCGGACTTGCAAGCAGTAGATCCTTGTCGGATGAGGCGCGAACTATCCCATTATGAACTACCAATGATCCGGCGATTATTGCGACTACCGCAATGACGCTACCTAAATACACTATCTTTGGCCGCATAGCGATCTCCGTTGCATGGTTCTGGCCATGGCCGGTTGAGGTTGAGTCATAATCACAGTTGAAGTCGCCAGAGATGTGCCAATTTATCCCTGGCGACTGCTAATCCAATCAGTAATGGTGGTCCGCTAGTTTGGGAACAGACCAATGATCAGGTCATAAGTGAAGGGGCAGACCCCTCCCCCTCCCCAGATCTCTCCGCCAGAATCGATGAATCCCTGAAGCGTTTGTGCAGAGTCGTAAAGGTCTGATTGGTAGTACTTGCTGACGAACGTAAAAAACGCGTCGTGCGCATTGGGTATATTGGCTACGTGGGGTGCGATATCCGCTTTCCATTTTTGACAGATCTCGTCCGGAGTTCCATCTGTGGGCTGGACGCTCATTAGTAACCAGAGAACCAGCAGAGCCTGATAATCTTTCTCGTTAAGTTGTGATTGATTGCGTGCATTAGCTGCAAGCAACTGAAGAGATTCACGAAACGTATTCGCCATGATTGTTCGCTCCTTGTGTTGAATTTGGTTCGATATGGCAGATTCTTGTCGTTGAGAATGCGAAACGGATTTTTGTTGATCATTTTTAGGGTTGAGCTTACCTCGACTGGGATGGTTGCATTTCTGATTGCAATATTCTTGTCTGTTGTTCTTCGACCTTCATTCCAATCTGCTTCGAAAGACGCAGGAATGATGACCGATCTGCAGCCAGTGCCCCAGGCAGATAGAGCGCCGGCTGAATCCAAATAACATCCGGGTGCAGAGCTGACGCCGCATAGGCATCCCTGGCTTGGCGGAGCAGGTTGAACTTGAGGTCTGGATGAGATGCAGCATGTGCTGCTATCTCAAGGGCGCGTGCCAGGTAGACCCGGCGCCGAAATTGCATATCAATCACAGCAGTTCGGCGCGCCACGACAAGAGCTTCCTGTAATCGTCCTTCGAGGATCAGCTCTTCGATTTGGATTCTCAGCGATGCCAGAGTGTATGCGGTGTTCTGTGGATTTGCAGGAAGAATCTTCGAGAGATTTTTCAGTGCTTCTCGCAACGCGCGTTTGGTGCCTGGAGTAGTCGTCAGAATTGCCTGCCCAAATATGTCAGTTGCAAAAATTGCTAATTCGGGAGATCTGTCGAGACCAACACTCTGCTGAGCATCTTCCAGGCATGTTGAGACGTTGCCTTCCTGGCAGTTCAGGGACGCCCGATCCATGAGAAAGGCGGCTTTCTGAGCGTCGTTTCCGTCCGCTTCTGCTTCGGCAATTCCAGCGTTGACATATGAGAACGCCGCACCAGTATCGCCACGCTCAGCCGCAATTCGTGCCTGAAACAAATATGAGCGTAGCCGGAACAGCGCTGTGGAAGAGGCTTTCATGGATGAAAACTTTTCCTGTGCTGCAGACGCATTTCCGTGTAGGGCCGCTTCGATTCCTTCAAGCTGCGCAGCAGCTTCCCATTGATGCTGGTTTTTCAGTACTTCGATCCAGTGTTGCGCGGAAGCAAAATCATTAAGCTGCATAAAGCAGACAGCAAGATCGTAAGGCGCGCTCGCACGGCTGGGATCAAGCGTATATGCACGAACCAGGGTTGCGACTGCTTCCTGCAGTCTGCCTAAACGGATGAGAGGCAAGGCTCGAAAAAACCAGCCCACGTAGTCATATTCGTAAAATACGGTGTAATCATGAAAAGCAGCATCGGCGGCTTGATAATCCCATGTGTCCGACGCATAGATTCCCCGAATCCGATCGAGTTCACGCCGGGTGAGCCGCCGCTCAAAGGCGGTTCCGAGCGCGAGTTCATACGCATGGTATCCCTCTGCAGTCTTGCCGAGAGAAACACTCAGGTCGCCGATCCTTGCATACGCAAGAGCAAACTCAGGATCAATTTGCACCGCATTCTGAAGCAGTGTGAGAGCATCTTCAGTCTTATGCCGCATGTACAAAGCCTCTGCATTGGTATATGCAGAAAGAGCGTCCCAGCGGTCAGTTGTTACATCTTCGGGGGGGGCGTCCATCTTGGCGATATCAGTCTGAGACTCGCCAACTTGATGCCTGATCCATGCACTAGCCTTACGCACAGCGGTTAACAGATCTGGGGGAATGGCATTAATGTTGCCGTTGACGGCCAAATTCTGCCACGCAAAACTCTTCGGCCAGTGATCGCGAAAATGTGATGGCAGATTATCTGGTTGCTGGATTTCGACATTGAGCTGATATTTGCCAACCGCACCAGTGACTCGTGTGAACACAACTCTCACCGCCCCGTTGCGCATGGCGATCTCCCGTGCGATGGGTTCATCGATAACAGTGTCTGGAGGTTTGTTCATGCGCTGCAAGGTGTCTCCAATACGGGTCTGATCGAGGAGATTGATATGCGCTGATTGCGCCAGGCTTGCCCGGATGAGCTCGGTCAGGTTGTCGAATGCCATTTCCCCAGTCTCATTCTTGACCGGGGGAAGGTAAACCAGATCTCCGGGCATAACCGCTGTATCTGCTCTTAACAGGGAGAAGCGTAATCCGGCCCAGAAAAGTGACACTGATGCGCAGAGGAGAATAAACAATCCTGCAATGGCGTGCCGCCAGGTAAACCGCATATGGATGGCAGATAGGAGGCCGGGCCTGTGCGCAGCCGATTCGACACTGTGACCATCGAGAATGGCAATGGCATCAATGGCGGCCAGAACGCGTTCCTCAGGTTTGACCTGGAGACAGCTTTCGATGGCGCGGAGCCAGCAGTCGGGCAGGTTGGGTACATACTCTGATGGTTTGGGCGGTGGGCCGCCAAGCCGCTGGGTAATACCACTGAGTAGTGCCGTGGATGGAAACGCACGCTTTCCCGTGACCATTTCAAAGAGAACGAGGCCAAAGGCGTAAATATCGGTAGATGGTGTAACCGGAGCCCCTGAAAGCTGTTCTGGCGCCATATAGGCAAGTGTGCCAATGGGGGTGGCTTTATTGCTGATATCGGAAATGCTGCGTAGAGGGTCTATGTTTTCAGTGCGCGCGAGGCCGAAGTCGGTGATTACGGCACGGATGCCATAAGTATTTGATACTGAGGGCACAAGCATGATATTGGCAGGCTTAATATCCCGGTGAATAACGCCAAGCGTCTGCGCTGCTTTGAGGGCTTCAGCTATTTGGTGGGCCAGTTCAAGAGCGAGATTGAGTGGAAGTTGACCGTCGCGTGCGATTCTCTCGGCCAGAGTCTCCCCCTCAAGGAACTCCATCGTAAGGAAGATGGTCTCAGTGGTAATGTTGCGGTCGTGATCGATGACACGAGTGTCGCGCTCAAGGTCGAAAGTGCGGCATACATTCGGATGAGTAATGCGCCTCGCCAGACGCACTTCCTGCCGAAAGCGTGCAAGGGCCTCGGGATTGGAGGCAATTTCAGGGCGAATGACTTTGAGCGCAACGTGCACGCCCAATTCTTCGTCAAGAGCTTCGAAAATATGCCCCATCCCGCCTTCTCCAACAACGCGGAGAATCCGGAACCGGCTGCACAGCAGGTCACCGGAACTCAATACAGGAGTCAGAGAGGTGAGTGCCATGCGGAAAAAGCTGGATTCGAGAAGCGGTGATTCAATGTAGCTTCCCGCATTGGCATCAGCCTTCAACAGATGGTTCACTTCCTCGGCTAAAGAAATATCTCCGCCAGAGGCTTTGGACACAAATTCCTGTCGCTCACTCTGAGACAGTTCAAGAGCGGCGTGGAATATCTCATTGATAGCTCTCCAGCGATCCTGGTTCATCGCGCACACCAGAATGAGCCTTATTGCCTACTACTTGGTTCCATATTCACAGTTCAATTCGTCAAACAGCCACGCTTTGGCGATGCGCCAATCGCGTTTTACAGTGCGTGAGGATACCCCGAGTACCTCTCCGACTTCTTCTTCGCTCATCCCGGCGAAAAAACGGAGTTCCACGATTTTTGCCTGCCTGGGATCAAACTGCGCCAAGCGAGTAAGTGCTTCGTCCAAAGCCACAATCTCCGCCCTCTGCTCTGGCGACGGCAGAATGGCTTCATCAATACTGACCGCAGCCCAGCTGTTACCGCGCTTGCGCGCGCGCCCGGCCCGGGCGTGATCTACCAGGATGCGCCGCATAATGGTGGCCGAAATGGCAAAAAAGTGCGACCGACTCTGCCAATCGACCCTCTTGACGTCTGTCAGGCGGAGATATGCCTCATGTACTAGCGCTGTGGGTTGTAGCGAATGTGCAGGCGCTTCCCGCCGCAGATATGTGGCCGCAATGCGGTGTAACTCTTCATAGACAAGAGGAATCAGGAGTGCTTCCGCCTCCTTGTGTCCGCATTTCATTTCATGGAGAAGGTGCGTGACCTCCCCAGGTGCGGTGCTCACAGTGATGTCCTATGATTAGCAGTCCCGTTGCTTGCCATCCTTTATACCATCAAGTTGGCATGCGCAAGCCACATTTATTCGTCCAATATCAAATAGATAGAGACGCAAAATTGAGGTTGGCCGGTGCGGAAACGTATCCCGTCCGGTCGCTTGCTGGGTTGCGCGTCATCAATAAATGGTTTGGAGCGAGGAGGGACCCTGCATAGCCTGCGCTCCAGGCCATAGCACGCAACCATCAGTTTGTGGATTTCTTCGAGTTCTGCGGTGAGAACGACACAGCCAGATGAAAGCCGTTTACTGACTGGGCAGTCGTTGCTGCGGTTCCTGACGCCGTATCAGGTTGAAAGATTGTCTTCGGACTGTAGAAATACTGGAACGAAATGCGGATGCTCTGCGCCAGCTCTAATCCAACAGCCCCCTGCATGATAAAGAAAGCCCTTGAAGTATTTGGGCTGATAGCTTTCGCCAGTTGCGATGAGATGATTTCGCCAGCCGGTTTTACATCGATGAACAAATTTGCAGTGGGCAGCCCATTCGAGCTTTTTTCGATGGAATAGAGTTGCCCATAAAACTCAACAGGAAGGTTAACGCTGTATTCCGTAGCTTCGGTGATAGTGTTCTGGCCGGAAAAACCATTGATGTTAAAGCCAAAGTTCGGCGCGAAGTAGCCACTGATACTTTGTTTGTTACTTGCTTTATAAAGCCATGGCATTGGTAATGCCACATTGAAGTCTCCGCCCGCCTGGAGCTTCGCCATTGTCGTCGCAGGGGAATCGGTGGAATTGCTACTAGTATCACTGGTGTCCTGACGCCGTAGCCTGCTGCTGCTGCCCGTTGACGAAGAATTTGATTGTCCACTCCCTGACGTTGCAGTAGACGAAAAAACCAACTGCAAAGGAGGAATAATGGGTCCGGGGTTAAAAGTAGCCGTAAACAGCTGCGCATTTACTTGGCTGGTCGACAGTTGAGCATTGTAAAGATACTGGACATTGCTGGCTGTTTCAGTCGTATCGCTCACGGCAAAGAAATTGTGCACTGCATTGTCATCGCAGCCATTGATGGGCATAAAGGCTATATCGTACGAGTACTGCACTTGCGGTGAAGTTCTGGATTGAGATTGAGAGTTCGTCGCGGTACTATCCAATTGAACACTCGCCCAGCAGCGAGCGGCTTTCAGCGTATCCAGAATTCTCTCGAGCGCTCCTTCTGTATCACAAACTGCAATGAGCTTCGCCGCATCGGGTCCGGAGAATTTCTCCATGTTTTCCGTCGAGCATTCAGGCGAGCGGACATCAATGGCCTTTCTTTCCGCTTCCAACTGGCCAATATCTACCATGACCGCGCTTTTCGCATCATCTCTGGTCAATGCATCTGTAAACTGCGGCGCCACCATGCGCAAATACTCGTTCACAGATGGATCAATAGCCGGCGAATTGTCTATACTCACAACCTCATTCCAAAAGGCCTTATCCGCCGACCCGAGTGCGTTATCGAAGGCCTTCTTGTCATTTTGAATTGCCGTTTGGTTTGCCGTTTCCTCAGTTGCTGCCTCTTCAGCAGACGGCACAGGTTTAGATTTCCCAACTACGGAAAACACTTCTACTGCATTGGCGATGGCTGGAATCGGCGCAACTTTAACGGAGGGGGTCTTTGGCCGAATCGACATGCGATGGCTTACCTGTCCGGCAGGCATTGACTGCGCTTGAGCGCAAGGTGCCGAAACCAGGCAAGCTGGAATCAAAGCAAGCAGAAGAGTGTGGAAGAGACGGGTACCGGGCATCGTTGACCTCCTGAAGTGCGGCAACGCGAGAGCATTGCCTACACGACCAGGCGGAAATCAGCTCCTGGAAGGGACAAATAACTTTGTATTTCTCATCACTGCAATAGAGAATCTGCTGGTCTCCTCGGCTATTGCCCGGTCAGGAGCCCTGCCTCGTCAAAGGGTGTGTTGTCTCGCAATATTTCTGGCGCTAAGCAAATCATCTCGATTTACCTGAGGGAGGTCTTCATCATTGATGAAGGCCAGGAGTCCTTTGGGGCTGAACGAGCGTCCCAGCACTACATATTTATCTACCGAAATACCAATCTGAAACCGATCCCCGCTGTACATACCCGAATCTTTACCCTGTGTCTTGAGCCTACTGGATGTAGCGATAATCTCGGGTGTGAGATGAATCCCCAGCCAGTATGCATAAGGGCGTGTCGCACTGGTGGGGAGGAGATGCAGTGGTGAAATGTTTTTATTCCAGAGGGGATCACACAAAACGATGTTGGAAAGCGTCTTTCCTCTCTTTAGCAGCCACTCTGCCAGGGCCACGTGAGGAAGATCATCAAGGCCAAATTCATACGATGCTGTAGGATATTTTCTCTTGAATTCGAGGAAGTGAAGGGTACCTGCTTCATTGAGGACGACGGCGTCGAGGTCCATTGGCTGTGTCTTCAGAAACGGAACGATATAACAGTTAATCAGCATCCGGCTGAGAACAAGTGCGCGTCTTTCTTCGTTCGTCAGCCGACCCAGCAGTTGGTCCAGTGCGGCCTGTGCCTGCTGGATTGGAGCACTTTTGGGACCGCTCACTGGTCTCGCTGCCCCAAAGTTCTCTGTCAGAAGCTGCGCAAGTTGTTCTTCGTGGAGCCAATTCTTATCTTTACGCCATGTCCCAAGGAAGTCTCGTATGTCTTCTGAATAGCGAACCCTCAGGATGGAACAGTCCACCCTGTCCAGAAACGCGATCAGTTGCTCGTCCACTGGCCTCAGGGGTTCATTCTCCAGCTTGATCCACAGTGGCGCTGCTTCCTCAGTAGCAGAGACCACGTACCATCCATATGCGACAGAGATCTGTGAGCAAAAATGCTGGAGGCCGCGTTGAAAAAGCAATTCGAAGATGAAGGATTCCAGTCTCTTGAGACCTTCACCTCTGAGAACAGCGATCGCGTCTTCGTGTGAGGCGGGATCGAACATTCCGGCCTTTAGCCGAGCGCATCCCTCTCGCAGTGCTGCTCCCCATTCCGACATCCTGCCTCCGTCACGAAGCGGTGGTCACATCTACTTCTTCTACCTTCTTATAAAGAAGGGGAATGCTGGCGGAATGAATGCGAAACTGGCTCCGCTTCTTGATCTCGGGCTTTGCCAATGAGGCATTGACGATCTTGATGCCCGGATCATAGTAGACAGCGCCCGCTGCGACCGCTTTTACAAACAGGAGAAACTCTGTTCCTTCGGCAAGCCGCACTCGCCTTCCATACTGATATTGGATTGCCGGCTCCTTACGCGTAATGGACGGTATGTAAGCAGCTTTGGCGTGCTTTCGTGTCCAGTGGCTTAGCAGGTCTTTGTAATGCCACGTCGCCGCGGCCTCGCCATTCTGATCGAGCAGAGATACACCTTTGGAGAAATCGCTGATCTTCTGTTTCTCCGTGTCGTACCCTTCGAGAGTCAGAGAAAGTCGCGTCGCTGCACATACTTTCACTGCAGTATGGATACCGCCAAAATTCATGCGGTCCGCAATGGTTTTATCCGGATAACCGTAACGCCGAATAAATTCCCGGATACCGTGCTCGACATAGACGCCGCTGGTTGGCTCCGGAGTCATCAATGTGATCGGCCCACCTGTTGCAGGACGCAACAGATTGGTTACAGCGTGCTGCTTGATTTCCCAGCCATGGAAGTCGGGATCAGCGATACCGTTTGGTCGGATGCCAAGCTCTGCTTCCAGCGTGTAGCCTCCACAATTCGGGGCATTGCATGGAAGAAGTTCTCCCTTGCTGTTGAGGCGCCTCGAATGAATCCAGCCAAGACGTGCGATTCTTGAAAGCTCAGAAAGCAGAATCTGCCGATCATCTGTACGTACTTCAAGAGCAATCTGCGAGAACACCCCGATCTCAGGCTGCAGATGAAGGGCCTCGATTTCCCGCGCGATGGCAGACTCGTGCGAAGCAACAAACCCCACAACATGTCCGGACGCCGTGACACCGAAGAAGAGAATGCGGCCTGCCTGACGGACAGTCATCAGATCACTCGGAGCATTTGTACAGCTTTTAAGAAATCCGGAGAAACGAACCTCCGGATATTGAGGATACAGAATGAGCTGAGCATTTGGAGCGGACGAAAGCACTCCTTCGGAAGTTATCCAGCTGAAATGAAGAGGGGCTTTCAGGCGCGTTGGTTTATCTTCATCTCCAATCAGTTCACCCGTTGGCAACACATTGAGAGCTGAGAAATCCGGCCCAAGATACACCTGGTTCTTGGAATTGTCGTTATCAGCAAGGCGTTTGAGATAAAGCTGCGTCACATCAGCGGAACGCATCAGATGCTTCAGTTGCTCCAGACTCAGCTCGTTCCCGGGCATCTCTTTCTGAATTCTCTCCTGGACCAATCTAACTTTTTGCAGACGAAGCCGCATTCAGTTGAAGCTGAAGAGACTCCATAAGAGTATGCATCAGCGATTTGCTGTCTTTCGTCTCGCATTCCCAGATTGTAAGCACGGTCCATCCGAGCTCTTTCAGGGCCTGCGCTTTCCTCTGATCTCTCTTCACAGTATCCGATCGTTTGACTGACCAGAATTCGCTGCGCGTAGCCGGCGTTACCTGACCATAGCGACAGCTGTGAGAATGCCAGAAACATCCATGTACGAAGATTGCAATTCGATGCTTCGGCAGCACAATGTCCGGCTTTCCCGGGAGATCCTTCCGGTGTAAGCGGAACCTGTATCCCAGAGCATGAAGGATTGAACGAACACGTATCTCCGGCTTTGTGTCCTTTCCGCGTATTGCTGCCATATTTCGGCTGCGCTGCTCTCGCGTGTGGACATCCGCCATGCCCTAATCACCTGCCAGCAGGGACTGCTGAAGTGTGCCGTATCGCTCATAATTCTTCAGTGCGATGATATGGGGCTTCATATGCAGTGCAACCGCTTCTATCACCGGAACGATAACGCTGTTCCCGAACTGCTTGTAAGCCTGGGTGTCGGACACCGGAATCTTAAAGCCCGGAGGAAAACCCATTAGTCTGGCGCACTCGCGAGGTGTCAGACGGCGAGGATTGCGCTTCTTTCCCTGGCTCACCAGAATCTCCGAGCCATCTTTGTAGTAGCGAGCTGAGAGCGTTCGTGCAACGCTTTCTCTGTTTACAAGCCCAAATCCAAAACCATTTCCTGCCTTCTTATGCTTCTCGGCATATCCCTGAAGATACTGCCACAGCTTGTCAGTCAGTGTGTATTTCGCATTGACCTTTGCCTTTGCTCCCGTCGTGTAGGGCTCTTCCGCAGTTTCCGTGCCATCTTCGGGGTGAAGGATACTTCCCAATTTCATCGTTTTGTCCGGGAGTTGCAGGTCATCAAAGCCGAATCCCGTCTGTTCTCTGAATCCGACGATCAGAATGCGCTCCCGATGCTGGGGAACAAAGTGTTGTCCGTCAATGACTCTTGTTTTGATCTTGTATCCGAGTTCTTCCTCGAGAACCGCTTTGATGGTCCTGAAAGTGTTTCCTTTGTCATGGCTCAGGAGATTCTTTACGTTTTCCAGAAGAAATGCCTTGGGCTGTTTTTTTTCGATGATCCGGGCGACATCGAAAAAGAGTGTTCCCTGAGTCGTGCATTCAAACCCATGTGGACGTCCGAGAGCATTCTTTTTGCTGACACCCGCGATCGAAAATGGCTGGCAGGGAAAGCCGGCCAGCAGAACATCATGATCCGGGATCTCCTCAGCCGAAATTTGAGTAATATCCCCTTCAATCGGTTCGTCCAGTCCGAAGTTCGCTTTGTACGTGGTCTGAGCCCAAGTGTTCCACTCACTCGTGAAAACACAGCGTCCATTGGCTGCTTTGAACCCCTGACGGATGCCCCCAATCCCGGCGAACAGATCGATGAACGTAAAGTCGGCAGACGTGGATTCCTGCCGGGGAATGCTGCGGAGTAGTTCCTTGAGTGCCAACTGACGGACTAAAGGCAGTTTTTCCGGATTCTTTTCCCATCGGCCAAGTGTTTTGCGGTCTACATCGAGGCGCTCCGCCAGATTCTTTTTGCCAAAAAAATCCTGTGCCGTAAAAAACAGTACTGCTGGATTCGAGAAATCGAGATGTATTTGGCTGGGCATAGTCTGAGACATAATGTCCCATATTTGTCCCAGAGAATGCAAGTCCTTTCGGGACCCGGTATCCCATTCAAGATCATTTCAGAACCTCGGCATTGCTCGTTGCGCGTTTGTCGAGAGATGGTCAAGACAATGCATTATCCTCCAGACATCCTTTTATCCTTGTGTGCAGGAGACGTAATTGCCGACGCCAGAAGAACTTGAAAACCTGCAACAGCTCAAAACAGTGTTCAATGCTGAAGTTCCGAGTGGAAGTACTATTGCGCTGGCATCCATCCGGGATACTCTTTCAAAGAAGAATTCCCATTGGGTAAAGAGGAACTTCAGTCAACTCGTCCAGAGCATTCAGATTGAAGCTTACGAGCGCTACCTTGCCTACGAGAAGATAGGATGGCAGGCTGCTTTTACCTCCGTTTTCGGTCCGCTTCTGCATGGATGTTCTTCTTCAGAAGAACTGGCGGCGATCATCATCGATAATTTCTACACGCTGGACAAATTCTTCCTCGGCCTCACCCAGGGTCGCCGTGTTCGGGCCGGACGCGCTTTTGAGGTTCTGATTCGTGAGTTCTTTACTATGCTCGGCTATCGATGCGGTGATCTTTAGGGGAAGTAATAGGAACAAACGAAGAGGCTTTCATAATCTCTATGTGTTTTATCAGCACCTCAGGAAAGTAGTTCAGTGAGAAAAAATTCGCGTTCCGTGTAGTGCCGTTATTAAGGAAGATACGGACACGAATATTGGATCCCCAAGTTAAACACTCGTATACGAGTTTCCCAGATGCAATCGAGAAAGGCCTATATCCTTTGGCGCTATACGATTGGATAGATCGTTTTCATCATTCGCATTCGGGTGATCGACCACCAAAACGAGATGCAAGTGACAAGCCACTTTATCCCGTGATTCCATTCGTATGCGATTTCGATACATCCAATGTCTCTCACCTGGTTTCATCATTATCATCTGGCTGATAGCGCAGTTCAGTTGCTGACAGAAGCGTGAATTGCCATGACGAAGATGCTTGTTAGGAGTTCTCGTGACAAAGCAAATTCTGTTATTGGACCCCTAACGGTCCCTCGCGAAATTTTAGAGACGATGCAAGTCTCAGAAAATACAAAGGTTCGACCGACTGCGAGAGCCATGGCTGCTTCCTGCTCATTTTGGATACGGTCTGCAACTAACTGAAATTGCTCGACATCAACCGCGATGAAACACGGCTATATGCAACATATTTTTCCCGTTATTGGACCCTTAATGGACCCTCAGACAGCTTTAAATGCAGCCCTAAAATTTGACCAAATTCACTCTCTTCCCATTTGGTCCATATTCAGGCAGGCACTCCATGTGGGCCGGCGGCTCATCGGAAGCCACTCTTCAGACGACGTTTCAGCTTCGGTAGGGTCCTGACTTGATGCACTTCGGAACCGGTGGGCCAATACCCCTGATTGACCATTACGGTTCAGGCAATGATTTGAGAGGAAGAAAATCTTTGCCCGAGCCGGCCCAAATGTGCCGTAACTGGCGAGAGTATTCGGCAGTTCGGTTGGCATTACCAGCAAACTTTGCAATCTTCGCAAGTTCGAGCATCGAGAGGGCGACATAGAGCGAGTTTGGCGCGATTGCGCGATGCTCGAGGACTCGCTGGAAATCGGTCATCGCATCCGCTGTGTGGCCTGTCGCTTCCTCCGCAATGCCGCGATAATACGCAGGAGACAATTGCATCGCGCTGCAGAAGTCGAATCGCTCGACAGCCTTCAGATTCTTGACCGCGATTTGGGGCTGATGCTGTTCCATCTCGACAGCCGCGCGAACTACAGGGAGAATGACTAACTGTATGACGGTTGCGAGGGGAGCGGACTTCGCTGCTTGCTGGCTCAGCTTCTCCGCATCCGCGATGTTGCCTGTGCGCGCCATCACAAGCGCAGTAAAGGCCTCGATAGTGGGATTGGCTGGCGAGATACGGAGAGCCCGCTCGGCCTGATTACGGGCTTCGAACGGCTGGCCGCTATCGGCGAGCAGGATGGCATAATCGAGTTGAGCCTGTGCCGCTGCTTCTGGCAGGTTATTCCGAGTCGCACTGGCAATGTCAGCCTGGAACAAATCTCGCGCTGCGCTCGGCCTTCCTGCATACATGGCCGCCCATGCGCGGTCGTTCAAGAGCGCATTCTCTTCTGGCCGGCCGGCAGCCCATTGCAACTCCTGGCTCTGGATGACGGAGTTGCCCTGCTCGACGGCGTTGAGATAGCAAGCTTCATGGAAAACTAAGGTTCCCGAGACGCTATGCGCGGGAGAACTGCAGAGTTGTTGCAGCGAACCGTAATCGCCGACGCGGAAATAAGCCATGGCAAGCGTGGCGTCGAAGAGATTGGAAGACGGGTCGAGCCGAACGGCTTCCTTGGCATACCGCACGGCGCCCGCCGCATCGCCGAGGGCCACACGTGTCCACGCAAGGTTGTTCAGTGGGGCGGGATCGAGAGGATATACCGAGTGCCAGAGCTCGTAAACCTCGTTGAGCTTATCGATCTCCCCAGTGGCAGCGTCATAGTAGTGCGCGGTGATGTAGAGCCTCTCGCGGTCCGTGGTGCGATTGCGGAGATCAAAGGCTTTCCTGAGGTACTGGCTGCTGGTGCCGAGTTCTCCTGCGTTGAGGTAGACCGCGCCGAGCCGAGCATAGGCAAGGGCAAAATTGGGGTCGAGGACCGTGGCAAGTTTGTAATCCTCGATAGAGGCGTCGTCCTGTCCCTGGATGTGCTTCTCCTCGCCGCGGGCGAAAGCCTTGAGCGCCGAGATGGAGTCCGTGGTCGCCTGCCAGAGGGGAACATTGAAGCTCTTGAGCGAGGCACGGGATTCTCCTAGCCACTTGCGCATCTCAAGCGCGACAGAGTTTAGCGCGGAGAGGATTCCGGAATCAGAATCCGCGCGGGAGTGCAAGGTGACAAGAAGGCGGCCGGTGGAGCAATTCCAGGCAGAGAGCGAGAGCTCATAGCCGGAATTCGCGGTGGCAATCTCGCCGCGCAGCAGCGCTTCGGCGTGCAGGCTGCGGCAGGCGTCGAGCTCGGTTTCGAACGCGGCAGAGTCGGGATGTGCGACGCGATGAATGAGTTGGCGGTCATCGACGAGATGGAGGAACGGAGACTCCTCAAGCTTGACACGAAGGGCACGGGAGAGGGTTCCGTCGAATGCCGTACTGCCCGTGCGATTCAAAACTCCGCCAACAACAACAACGTGCGAGCCGGTAAGGACGGCATTGTTGCGGCGAACGAGAAAAAACGCGACCAATACGACGCCAAGGACCAGGATAGCCGCTGCCCAGAAGAGAAATGGGCGGCGGCGGTGTTTGGCAGCCTCCGGCTCGCCCTGCGAAGGGAGCAGCATCGTGTGAGGCGCGGACTCCGGAGCACCGTCCTCTCCTTCGGCGTAGGCTTCCGGGTCAACCTCCTGGTTAACTGGCGATTCCTGTTCTTCGGCAATTTCCTCGACCGTACCGATGAACTCGTAGCCGCGACCAAAGACGGTACGAATGAACTTCGGGCTGACGGCGGAGTCACCCAAGGCCTCGCGTAGTTTGGCTGCGGCCACACGCAGGCCGCCGTCCGCGTCCACGAATGTCTCCTCTCCCCAGAGGGATGCTTTCAGATGATCGCGTCCGAGAATGGTGGCCGGCTGTTCGAGCAAAGCAAGGAGTAGTCGAAAGGGGAGCTCTTGGATGCGAACTCTATGGCCGCGACGCAGCAAGGCAGGCGGCCATACACGCGCTTCATAGTCGCCGAAACGGTAGGCCTGCACGGCATTTCGAGATGTGCTATCGGGCGGCACCCTGCTTCAATCATATAAAGACAGCATGAGGTAAAGCCTAAGGCCCAAAATCGGAGCATGAGTGCCTTGGTTCAGGCCCTGCATCCTGCACATTAAAAGTAAGTTAATGGTTAACAATTATTTATTAGAGTTTATTTGCCATTCCTTGGCGAACCATTCATAAACCTAACATCCCGCGAATTAACCCCCTCTCGTGCGGAGTCGTCCTTCCAGCTCACTCCAAACCAGCCATGCAGGTATTTGTGTCTGCAAGCGGAAGAGCCAAGCTGGCACACGGCCAAGGCATGAGGGCATCGAAGCGGGAGATTCGAAACGGACAATACGGCGCCTTGCGCCACCCAGACAGTCTTTCCAGGAGAGGCGAATGAAGTCTCAGAGTAAAAGAATCGTTGCGTTACTGTCTCTGGCCGCCGCGTTTTTATTGGGCGCGCAGGGCAGGATATTTGGCCAGCTTCCAGCGGCAGAAACAGTCCTGCACAGCCTGACGGCCGATACCGATGGCAGCAATCCGCGCGGCAGCCTGATCCTCGCGAGCGACGGGAACTATTACGGCACAACATTTTCTGGCGGCTCGGGAGGTGGCGGAACACTCTACCGTTACTCGCCCTCCGGGAACTTCACTCTTCTCTACTCGTTTCCTACTGCGGCGGCCTACGCTCCCTCGGCCGACCCGATTGAAGCCGCGGATGGCAACCTTTACGGAACCCTATACAGCGGCGGTACAGCGCAGTATCCAGGCGGTGGAATCTACAAGTACGACATGACGACGGGCCAGGTGACGATCGTCTACAACTTCCAGAGCGGCGGCTACCCGATCAGCGACCTGACCGACGACGGCAACGGGAACCTGTATGGCACAGCGGCTGCGGACGGAGTGAACGGCTCCGGCAGCGTGTGGACTTGGAACTATAAGACCAATTCCTATGCGACCGTTTACAGCTTTGCGTCGAGCGGATGCAATCTGCCGGAGTCGGATGTTGTTCTCGCCAGCGATGGATTGCTCTACGGTAGCGCTACGTCGGGTGGAGCAGGCGGTGCCGGATGCCTGTTCACTCTCAAAACTGATGGCACCGGTTTCGCAGACATTTACGACTTCGATTTTGGAAACGATGGCGGAGAGCCACTTGGAGGGCTGACGGAAGCCTCCGACGGCAAGATCTACGGCTGGTCGCAAGCCGGCAATGCATACGACAACTTCGGCGGCACGCTTTACAGCATTACGCCCAATGGAGCTGCTTCAACTTTCGAACTCGTTTATGGCTTTCAGGACTCGGACGGCTACACGCCAAAGTTTGGCCGGATGCCGATTGGAGGGGACGGAAACCTGTACCTGGCAGCACGTTTCGGAGGCGCACATGGCAAGGGCGAAATGATGCGCTTTGACCTCTCCGGCAACAAAACAACAATCTATGACTTTGGAGCTTCCAGTACGGATGCCAGCAACCCTTATAGCCAAGCCATTGAAGGCCCGGATGGCAATCTCTATGGCACGAGCAACACCGGCGGCGCTAATGGCGCAGGCTCGCTTTACATGCTGGCCACCGGCCTGCCCCCGGCAATGACGCTAACGCCATCGTTGACCAGCGTCACGCCGAACACGAATGTCACTCTAACCTGGGCGGTGAATAATGCCTTTAGCCGCAGTTCTCAAGTGTGTGTGGCACGCAGCACGGACCTCTCCTGGACAGGACTGGTGGCGACAACCGGCACGGCAAGCGTGGTGCCGTCGGATGGCACCACAATTTACTCGTTGACTTGCGGAGGCTTTGAATCCGTAACGGCTACGGTGACGGTCTCCGGCGTGCCACTGGCTATCAAGACTACGTCTTTGCCCACGGGCTACGAGAATAGCGCGTACCAGGCTCCGTTAAGCGCGACGGGAGGGAAGGAGCCATATACGTGGAGCATCCGCGGAGGTTCTGGCAATCTCCCCGGCGGCATTACTCTGAACAGCACAACGGGGACTCTCTCAGGTACGCCGACACAGGCTGGAACCTTCAACTTCTCCGTTGAGGTGACCGACGTGCAGGGCGATAGCGTGAGTATTCCGCTGTTGATGCTAGTTCGCCAGCCTCCACCGGTCATTACGACAACGAAATTGCCTTACGCCGCAATCGGCCGTCCCTACACGGCAACGCTCGCGGCTACCGGCGCACAGCCTCCTTATACATGGACTGTGAATGGTGGCGCGCTCCCGATCGGACTGACCCTCTCGAGTGCAGGCGTTATCTCTGGCACTCCGACGACGAGCGGAACTGCGCTGTTTACCGTGCAGGTAGCAGACTCGCAGACGCAACCGGAGACGGCTACGGCGGCGCTGTCAATTCCCGTGCAGCTGACATCGTATGCGGCGGTGACGGCCTCCGTTACACCATCCACTGCGAACCTTGGGCAGAATGTGACGCTCACGGCTGGAGTCTTCGCCTCGACTCTCACTTCCCTTGGCGCGCCGACCGGGACGGTGCAGTTCCAGGTGAACGGCAACAACGTGGGAAGCCCGCTGACGCTCGATTCGACGGGTACTGTGACACTGAGCAACCAGAGCTTTCAAACAACAGGGACGTACCAAGTCATGGCGGTTTACTCAGGCGATTCGATCTACGCCCCGTTAGCTTCGCCGCCCGCGAGCTTGCTGATTGCTTCGCCAAGCCTGACAGTCTCACCTGCAAATCTTGGGGTGAATCAGAAAGGAACCGCAACAGCGACGCTTGCGACGCAATATTTCGCGAGCAACAGCCTCAACTTTTCCTGCTCTGGCCTGCCGATGAATGCGGTTTGCAGTTTCAGCCCTGTCTCTTCCGACGGAAAGGCGACGCTGACAATCACGACCGGCAACTCACCCAATGCGTCGGCGAATGTGGCGCGGGCGACTCCGCTCTTCGGGATGCCGGCCATGCTCGGGTTCGTGGTGCTGTGCTTCCGCAGGCGCTCCCGTGTGCTGCGAGTTCTGGTCATGCTGGCGCTAACAGCTCCGTTTGCGCTGTGGATCAGCGCGTGCGGTGGCTCAAATAACAACCTGACTCCGGTGGGCGCCACGGCCGTGACGATAACGGCGACGGCCGGAAGCCAGTCCGCAACGGCAACCGTGCAACTCACCGTGAACAAAGGGACAGGCAGCGAGCAGTAGAGCAACAACAACGTGCTGACAGCTTGAAAAGATACGAGGAGACGCAATGAAAGGGATTTCCAGAAGGTTGTGGATGGCTACGGTGACTGCTGCAGCGGTTGCGCTATGCGCCGCGGGCGGCTCGGCGTCGTGGGGACAGAGGAGTCAGCCTGTACCGTTGATAACGCAACCGGTCGACGACGCGAAACTGGTCGCTCTTAAGGGCAATGTCCACATGCTGGCTAAGCCGCAGTTTGACCAGGGGCCGGTGGACGATTCAACACCGACAGGGCGGCTTGTATTGGTACTGAAGCGCTCCGCAGCGCAGGAGAGCGCGTTGCGGGACTTTCTTGAAAAGGCGAATGAGCCCGGCTCTCCTCAATATCATCACTGGCTAACGCCAGAGCAGTTCGGGCAGCAGTTCGGCGCGGCGGACAGTGATATTGCCGCGACGACAGCGTGGCTGCAGTCGAAGGGCCTGACCGTGGAGAGCGTCGGAAAAGGCAGGACCGGCATTGTCTTCTCTGGCAATGCCGGGGAAATTCGCAACGCCTTTCACACCGAGCTGCATACCTTTGTTGTGAATGGCGTGACGCACCATGCCAACGCCTCCGCACCAATGATTCCCTCGGCGCTTGCGCCGCTGGTGGCCGGCATAACGCGGCTCAACGACTTCAAGCCCGAACCGTTGCTCAAGAATCTTGGTGAAATCAAGTACAACAAGGCCACGCACACGGCTACGCCAACCTGGACGACACCTTCCGGAGAGGGTGGCTATTATCTGGCGGTTGCTCCAGAGGACCTCCGCACTGAGTACAACCTGGCCCCTCTTTATAGCGCTGGCGTAACAGGCAGCGGCCAGCGGATCGGCATTATCAACGATTCGAATATCGACCTCAACGTCGTGGCAGCGTTTCGCAAGTTCTTTCAACTCGATGGTTCCTCGACGACCCCAAATCTGCCGACAGTGATTGTGGACGGCACGGACCCGGGACAGAACGGGGACAATGTGGAAGCCTATCTCGACGTGGAGATGGCCGGTGCTGTAGCTCCACAGGCCGGTGTTGATCTCTATACTGCCGCGGGCACGGATTTCTCCGACGGCCTGGACCTTGCCATGTTGCGTGCTGTCAATGACGACGCCGACCCTGTGCTGAGCGTCAGTTTCGGAGAGTGTGAAGCAGGGATCGGCGGAGCAGGAATGGCCTACTACAACAGCCTGTGGCAGGAAGCTGCGGCACAAGGGCAGACAGTCATGGTCGCCACCGGCGATTCGAGCTCGGCGGTGTGTGATGCCTCCAGTGACACCGTCGCCTTCTTCGGCTTGCAGGTTAACGGGCTTGCCTCGACCCCGTGGGATATTGCCGTGGGCGGCACGGATTTCTATTATTCCGATTACAAGACCGGAGGCCAGAGTGTGACCACGTTCTGGAACCAGAAGAATGACGCGCAGCACGGCTCGATGATTTCGCGTGTCCCCGAGCAAGCGTGGAATGACAGCGTTTACGGTCTAGACCTGGCGCCGGGGGAAGGCATTTCGGGTGGAGGGGGTGGGCAGAGCAGTTGTGCTGTGCCTGGCGTGGGAACTAATCCCATCACATCTACTGGGGAAGCGGACTGCTCGCAACTTGCAGGTTTCCCCAAGCCCGTATGGCAATCGGGTACGGGCGTGCCAAATGACGGCGTGCGCGACCTGCCCGATGTAGCGCTGTTCTCCGGGTCAGGCTACAACTACAGCTTCTTGGCCATCTGCGTTTCGCCCGGCGATTGTGCAGATACCAGCCCCGACACCGGCGATTACATCTTTTACGGCGTCGGTGGAACCTCGGCTGCGGCACCCGCTTTCGCCGGTATGATGGCATTGGTGAACCAGAAGTACGGCCCGCAGGGGCAGGCAAATACAGTGCTCTACGCGCTGGCCGCCCAGAAGCCCGCAACCTTTCACGACATAACGGTCGGCTCCGATAACGTTCCCTGCGACCCCTCCACGGTTCCATCGCTCGATTGCAGCGAGGACGCCAACGGTGGCGGATACTCCCTTCAGCACTGGTACACCAACCCGGGCTACGACCTTGCCACGGGTCTCGGGAGCGTCGATGCTACAGCGGTGGTGAATAACTGGAATGCCGTTAGCTTTACCGCATCGAAGATAACGCTGAGTGCAACGCCAGATTCCATCACCCACGGGCAAAGCGTGAAGCTTTCTGTGCAGTCGTCTGCTTCGGCCGGTAGTGGCACCCCGACGGGTGCGGTTTCTTTCATTACGGACAACCCTCTGCCTGATTCGAAGAGCATTTCATCGGTCATACTCGACAGTACCGGCGCGGGCAGTACCTCGGTCAATAACCTGCCTGGCGGAACGTATAACATCTACGCGCGCTATGGTGGCGATACGAGCTACTCCGCAAGCGAGTCCGCACCAGTTTCCATTACCGTATCGCCGGAGAAGGCAACTCTCAACGTCGTTGGCTCGCAGACGGTGTACTATCCGCTCGCCACCACAACGCAACTTGCCTCAGGCAGCACGGTCACCTACGGAAGCTACCTCGCGTTTAACGTCCAAGTTGTCGGTGCGGCTTCCACGTCGAATTCACTCGATGGCATTGCCACGGGCAGCATTCAGGTGCTCGACAATGGGACCGAGATTGCCGAGGCGCCGCTGAATGCGACCGGTGCAATCTACTTTTCTATTACGACGCTGCCGCTCGGTAAGCATAGCTTAACCTTCAGTTACAGCGGAGATCCGAGCTTCCAAAGCGTCACTTCTTCTCCCTTCACACTCACAGTGGGCAAGGGCAAGACCTATATCGACTACTCCGTCGTACTGGCCCCGTTCGTCGGAAACACTACCTACGAGATTCCTGTCGAAGTCGGCGGCGAAAATCAGGTGAGTTCCGGCGGGGGACTTGCGCCAACCGGCACTGTCACGGTTACGCTCGGGCCGCAGACGAGGACTCTGACCTTGCTGCCCACCACGACGGGCACCAGCACCGCAACTGCCATCTTTGCCAACATGCCGCCGGGCAACTATACGCAATATCTGACTTACTCCGGCGACAGCAATTGGGCACCCGCAACCGAGGTTGGCGAAACCCCTACCACGTTCACGCCTCCTGCGGGCCTGACCAGCACATCCACCATCACCATGACCTCGCCGGCGGCGAGCTCCACTCCGCTTGCACCGGGAACGCTCATCACGCTGAGCGCCAGTGTAGCGGGCTCCGGCAAAGTTGCACCCACCGGAGGCTTCTTGGTGCTCATCAACGGGGTTTTTATCAACGAAGTGTTCGAGTTGACGCCTGCAACATCCGGTACCACAGCGAGCACAACAGCTGTCTTTCCTGCGTATGAGGGCTATTCCGGCACAAATCAGGTTTCAATATGGTATCTCGGAGATGGCAACTACTCGAGTTCGGTCAGCAACGTGATCACCTACACAGCAAATGTTGATGACTTCACTCTGAACACGAATCTCGCAACGGTCACGGTGAAGTCGGGGCAAACTGCCAATCTGAATGTATTGCTGAACTCTTATAGCACCAGCACTGACACGGTAAGCCTCACCTGCACGGTTACAGGAGGACCAACAGGAAACACACTACTCCCACAGTGCAACGTGCCAGCCTCGGCGGCACTCACCGGAACGGGACAGGTCACGGCGAAGACCACGATAGTCACAGCCCTGCCAAGTTCCACTTCAGCGAAGGCATTGCCGCTGCGCGACAGGTTGTGGCCGCTCGCAGGCGGCCCTGCTCTGGCCGTACTGCTCTTCTTCGTCCCAAGGCGGCGCCGGTTATGGAGAGCTCTCGGAGCATGCGTCCTTGCAGCCAGCATCAGCTTCGCCATATCAGCCTGTGGAGGAAGCGGCGGCAAGACCATGACTACAACGCCGGCGTCTGCTCAGAACGTACCGGCGGGTGAGTATAGCTTGTTAATTACTGCGACGAACGGCGCCACGGCGCATTCCGTGCCCGTGAAGCTCGTGGTCCAGTAGAAACAGTGAGCCAAACCTTATGTGCGAGCGGCTGCATGCGTCCAAACAGCCGCTCGCCTTTGTGGAAGTGTGCTCGCGATGTTGGCAGCGAGAATCTTCCTGGCATCACCGATTGCGAATTGCGCATGGCATCTTCAAGCGATCACGTAACTTATTGATTCTGAAGGCCTCCGTCGCCTCTAAAAGGCCCTCAAAACGCCCTAAGCGCCAGTTATCGCTCCCTTATTGCTCCCTCAAGCCCGTTATTGCTCCCGCACTAAATCATTGATTCTATGATGCATCGCAGATTCCTCAAAATGGTAGAGGTCATGCGTTCCATTCTTCGGTTCGATCCATTAGGCAGGTGTTTTTCATCTCAGATTCGGACCTCCGCGGGATCACACAGCGTCTGCGAATCACTGCTAACTAGTGCTCGCTAGGGGTTGCACCGTAGCTGCGCGTTCAAGATCCCAATGCGCTTTCAGCACATTCACCAATCGATTCTGACGATCGATCAGAAGTAAGGGCGTCCACGAATCTTCTGATCGGACCTCTTGGGTCAGGACAAATGGGGATGCGGTGCCCTTTCCTTTAAAATAGACATTTTTCTTGGTGTCGAAGTTGTAATTGCTGGCGGCAGGGTTCTTGCGGACGTGTAGAGGAGCCAAGTTAGCCAGGCGATGAGTCCAGGCGTCACGCTCATCTTCGTCAGGAAACCACTTGGTCCAATCAGACGCCGCAGGCGGCGTCTGCGGAAGGACGTGTTCCAGAGAAAGATGATCGAATGCTTGCTTCTTGCTGCCATCGCTCACCAAAGCTTCGAGTCGCAGCATCAACGCCATCCGCGCCTTTGGCAACCGGCGGTAGATATCACCATCAAGGGCGGCCACAAACTCGTGCTTTTGCTGGTCCGTCAAATCGAGCGTTTTGAGCGCAGTGGTATCGCCATCGAAGGCATCCGGTTCGATTTCCTTGGTAAGGTCAGCATAGACTTCAATACGCTCGTTGATCCCGACCTTGGTGACAAGGAGGAAGTAGGTTAGCCGTTCGAGTGTTTTGAAGAATTCGGCCAGCAATTTTGGGTGCTGCCGGAAGCGTTTGAAATAGACGAGTGCTGGTGGCACCCAGTCCTTGAAATCCACGCGGTTGAGCCAAGATAGGTATTCATTGATGGTCTCGGCTAGTTCGGTGGCTTCGAAGTCCGCGTCGCGAACGAATCCCCACACCTCGGCGTAGGGTTTGATGACCTTGTCGATCAGGTCTATTGGTATTTTGTACTCGGTGACGTGATCCTGGAATTCCTTGACCAGTGTCGCCCGCTGCTTCTGCTTGGCATAGATCGTTCGGATGTGGACGAACAGATCGCCAAACGCGTCTCGGCCAAGCGTGCTCTCAATGCGGCTCCACTCCTTGGCATAGTTTTGGCTCTTGACTTCGCCTGCAATGGTGCGGATCGAGCCCAGCACAGATGCCTTGAGGATGTCGATCGGGGCGAGATCGAGTCCTCGGTTGTTCAGCACCGAGAAGATACGATAAGCCGCTTCGAGGTCCGGTGTCGATATGATAACCAACGAACAGTCATTTGCCAAGAATTTCCAGAGCGCGTTGCGTTCGGCTGCAGAGAGGGCGTTCGCCTTCTCCAGCAAGAGGGCGACGTTCTCACGGTAACGAAGTCGGCTGTCTTCAAGTTTGTCTGTACTGGAGACCAATCGCGCGACGCCACCAGGTTCTTGGACAAATGTGCGGAAGAAGTCTGCGTCTTCCTCGCGCGCAACTAAGCGATACTCGTTTGTCTCACCGAGACTGACCTTCCCTTTCTTGTAAAGGAAATCAGTAATGTCATCGGCGGCATCCGGCATTACTGCGCGCAGAACCGCGAACAGCATAGTGAGAGTGCTGAGGCGCTGTTGTCCGTCGACGACGGACGATCGCGGTTCTCTATCGTTCTTGATGAGGACGATGCTGCCCAGGAAATACTGACTGGTCGATTCGGACGTCCGAGCGTCCTGCATTGCCGAGACCAGATCGCCGAAAAGCTCCTCTGCCTGCTCGGTTGTCCAAGCATAGGGACGTTGATAGTCCGGAATTTCGAACTGATAGCTGCCCTCGAAGATCTCCCGGATCAATTTGTCGTGTGCTTCAAGTGTCTTCGCCATTTAGGAGAAGCTTACCAGCATGGAGTTACTCGCTAGCCCTCAGACCTGATTGGAACTTCGCAGTCCGTTTCCTGTGGGGAAGTGACCTGACGGCTCGATCCAATCTCTGGTCACCATAGCGATCCTACATACCGTTACGCCTATCGATTCTCGATTTGACACCCCAACGGCGTCCGGCGCGACGACTTAACCAGTCTTGGGTTCTCTTTCGCCCACCGTTCCCATCGATTCATAGCCCAATTTGTTTGTCCCACTCTGATAAAATGAATCAGGTACTGCATATCATGTTCAATAGAAACAATTTATCCTCTTCAGGTGGGTTAAAGGGGCATGGCGCAGAGCGGTCTAAATTTCGTGCATTTATCGGACATCCACCTCGTGAAGGATTTCTCCGATGTAAGCAACTATGACCTCGACCTAGGTCTAAGACAGGCGATATTACGTGACGTCGAGAGAATGAAGCCCGCGTTTGAGAGCATTGCGGGTGTTCTTGTTAGCGGCGACATCGCATTCGCCGGAAAGCTTGACGAATACGAACGTGCAATTGCTTGGCTGGATGAAATCTGCGACCGAGCCAAATGCGACCGTGGATTAGTCTGGTGTGTTCCGGGCAATCACGATGTAGACCAATCAGTCCAAAAAACCTACCCAATGCTGCTCGACAGCTACAAAGCGTTGCGATCTAGTAATACTTTGGATAAGGACCTTAGAGACCGATTGGACAATGATGTCAACGGGCCGTTGATGTTTGAACCCCTCAGGACTTACCACGAGCACTTCGGAGCTGCCTATGATTGCCCTACTACACCGAAACAGCCTTGGTGGGAAGATGAGTTGACCCTAAATGATGGATCACGCCTTAAGATCCGAGGAATCAATTCTGCGATCTGTTCAAGTCGCGATGATAAGGAAAAGGTGGCGCTTGTCGTCGTCGGTGCAATGCAGACGATTTACCAGCCGGAGCCGGACGTGGTTTATCTGACTCTATGCCATCATCCGCCTGACTGGTTGGTTGACGGGGAGGATTGTGAAGAGGCGATGCTGGCGCATTCTCATGTCGTCCTCTTCGGGCATAAGCACATTCACAGACACCGCAATACAAACGATACGGTGCTTTTGTCTTCAGGGGCCGTCCATCCAGTTCGCACGGAGAAAGAATGGGACCCTCGATATTATTTTCTCTCCATAGGCATCGAGGGAGACGATGCAAACAGGATTCTTAATGTCCGACTGTTCCCTCGAGTTTGGGATAAGACCACCCGTGAGTTTATTGCAGACAGAGGAACCAGCACGGACGGTTCGATCCTCGAAATGATTCCGCTGCCAGCGTGGAAACAAACCGCCGTGGAGGCTGCTAAGCAACAGGAGGTAACGATGCCCGTTGCACTCAACCGAAAGAGATTAATCCATCAATTTATGCTCCTGCCGTTTCACACCCAGCTGGGCATTCTTAAAAAGCTGGATCTGTTTTCCGACCAAGAAATGCAGAGCAAACCGGACACTGAATTATTCATCAACTCTTTCGCTAAAGCGAAGGAGGCAGGCAAGCTGGAGTCTTTGTGGGAAGCAATAGAAGCGCAAGGAAAGTAGGTATGACATGGAGTTGGAAGCGTTATTTTCCGAATGGTATTCAGTAGTTGATCCTGGCTTCACCGGCGCGCGCGTCAGGAATCGTCTTACTGCCGCAGAAAAAATCGCCGCATCGCTGACATTGGCAAATGCGGTCGATCTCGCTACCACCTTCTATGCTCAGGATGCGACTGCCGAGTTCACGAGTAACATTCGCACTCAAATCCGTGATGCGGATGACACCTATGTATCGCATGATAAAGCTGAACTCGCCGTGATTTGCGCGGGCGTGCTTTACAAACTCTTCCAGAAGAGTAGTCCAACGGGTCATGCATGTGCCCTTCTACTTCTCTGCGGAGAGTTTGGGGGACTGCGGGGTGTTGAACGAATTGATGCCGTTGTAGTTCGTGCCCGACAGTATTTGGTGGAGGAGGGGACCCGAGTTCGCGACCTTGCACTGAGCTTTCCTAACTTTAATGATCTGTTGAAACCAGCCGCGAAGAAGCTTCAAGCCGCGACAAAAGAAAAAGCGGCCGGGGAGCCAGACGCAGATATTGACTCTAGTTTTGAGATCCACGCCGACACATTGAACGCACTGAAGAGTTTCGGCACCAGCCTCGTTCAAAGCCTTGAACTGTTGGAGAAAAGACGTGTAGAGGAATCCAGCGTCCTCTATTGGCTGTTAGGAGGACGGGCCCTCGAATCCGAAGAACCGTTTAACAAAATTGAAAAGCCGCTGCTGGCGTACATTGCGGCACATGACTTAGCCTCGCAGACTCAGCAACTGCCAGGACCGGCTTCATGTCGCGCAATTCTCAAGTCGGTATTGACTTTGGGGAAAGGACCAGCTCAGCAAGCCTCCATCGAGACTTGTGTTTCCAAGGTATCTTCTTCGGACGGTCAACGCTTACTAACGCATGCGAGGGTTCTCAGCCCGACCTTCATGCCACTGACTTTCGGCCTTGAGAAAGCACGTGAAGTTGATTGGGGCACTGGCTGGGAGAGTGCCTTTACCGCTCAGACTAAACTCAAGACGAATGCGAATCGTCCTATTGATGAGGTTTCCGAGCAGTTCTATCGAGAACTTCTTTTGTCGCGGTTGTTAGGAGGGGTGTAGTGCAATGAGCGAGGACACCTCAACATCCATTCAGCCTTTTCGAATGCACAGTGGAGCCACCTTGGATCTATCCACAGTCGGTCGCATTTGTCGGCGCGCCTACACCCCCATCGTCTTTATGGCGGGCGAGATAAAGTCGGGCAAGACGACACTGATCGCGAGCATCCATGATGCTTTTCTATTCGGCCTGCTCGGAGATTTTCGCTTTGCTGGAAGCGACACCTTGTATGCGTTCGAGGAGCGCGCCTTCGAATCCCGCGCCAAGGAGAAAGGAGAGGAACCCAAGACGCCTCGAACACGTTATGAAAGTGGTCAAGAGTATTTTCATCTCCGGCTATTGGAGCAGGCGTCCGGTCGCCTCTTTGAGATTCTCTTCGCGGATATGTCTGGCGAATTTTACGAGCGGGCCCTGTATAGCCAATCGGAAGTCGGCGAATTTAAAGATTTGAGACGAGCTCAAATACTCCTTTTATTGCTTGACGGGACCAAGCTTGCTTCGCATCACTCGCGTCAAACTGTAAGAGCTAATGCTCTACAGTTCCTCCAAAGATGCAAGGAAGAAAAACTGCTGCCGTTAGATACAAAGCTCCAGATCTTGATCTCGAAGTGGGACGCTGTTCCTGTTGATCAAAGAAATGGCTGTCTTGACTTTGTCCGTTCTCGGATAAACGAAAGTGCGCTTGGCCGCCAAGTAGACATAATTCCAATTGCTTCGCGTCCTGGGATCGGGAAAAAAGACGAAAAGCTGTTTGGTGTGCGAGATATTTTCCCTGATTGGGTGAAGGCAGTTCCCACACTTCTTCTCGCAAGCCCATTGCCGCCGATCGAGCCTCAACCGTTGCAAAGGGCATCGCTGAATCGACTTCGGGAGTTGCCTGTATGACGACGTCAATTGTTGTACTTGGATTACCAAGAGCCGGCAAATCCAGTTTTATCGCGGCGACCAGCCACATTCTCCAATTCAATGAGATTCCAACTTTACTGAAATTTGACCACCTGTCTGCCGAAGACAAATACCTCTTCGAACTACGTTCAGACTGGCAAAATTGCAAGGCATTCGAGAGGACTGCAGGCGGACCGGTACACGCGATTACTCTGCACCTAAAGACTGATGCCGGCGAAAAACTTAGTGTATATTTCCCGGACGTTGCTGGAGAGGAATTCGAAGAGCAATGGAGTGGGCGGGAGTGGAGTGTAGAGTTTACTGCTGCCGCGTCCTCAGCGACAGGGTTCTTGCTGTTTATCAATCCGATAACTTTAGAAAAACCGCTTTCCAAAGCAGACGTTGCCAATGCAGAGCAGGCGATTTTAGATGCTTTGGGGGATGAGGATGAGCTCGATGAAGCTGCGGCCCCAATGGGCATGACAGTCGTTGCTCATGAGGATGTTTCGGAACAGCTTAGCACGGGTGAAGCGATCGCAAAGGAAGTAGCGCGCCAACATTTCGAAAGCTCTAGCGAGCCGAGCGATCCGAAGGTGTGGAATCCACGAGATGCTGATGCACAGGTGAAAATTGTGGACGTTCTCCAGTCCATTGCGACTTTTGGAGGTGAACAGCGATGGACATTGGGCGTGGTTATCTCGGCTTGGGATATTGTCAAAAAACAGATGGCTGATGTTACGCCCGAAGCTTGGCTGACTGAACAGTGCCCGCTCGTCTCTCAGTTTTTGACGTCGAACAGTCAAAACTTCAGAATTAAAATTTTTGGCGTGAGCGCCCAAGGCGGCAATCCGGTCGAAGAAGGCGACAAACTGCGTTCTTTCGACGCACAGTCAGAAAGAGTGGAGGTTGTCTACGATGGCTATAAAGGGCATGACCTTACACGTGTACTCGCATGGACCATGGATCAATGATGAGCTCAGCCATTCTAGAACTCGATCAAACGCTTCATGGCTATGACAATGGTCACCGTCTTCTTGCGGCTTCTGTGCAATTGGAACCTCGCGACGAACGAGCACTGCTCTCGATGAGTGATCTCTCCGGGCCGCGTGCGGTCGAGAATTTTTTGGAATACCTAACTGGGTATATGCTACCGGGTGGCAGCCATTACGCTGTTGCAAAGACTTGGTATGCGACCGAAATGGAAAGGCCCGGCTGTGTGTGGACTCACACGTTTCTCATTCCGGAGGAATCTATTGGTGACGTTCGGACACTGCATTTCGTCCAAGACAAGTTCTTTAGACCTCGATTACGTTCGGGTTATCGGTATGCAGACAAACTCGCGGTGTCTTCTGACGATTTCGTTAAGGTTAAGGACGATAGCGCCGATATTTTAGGGCTGGCGGACGACTCCATATTGTGTGGTATTGAGGCCCTTTACTCCTCCAGCGACTCAATTGTCGCGCTCTTGGCAAAGAACGGAAGGCAGTACGAAGAACTAAGTCTGAGATTGTGGTCTCAACTGTGGCCCGAAGTTAGACCTGAATTGTCGTTCTGCACAGGGTCCTTATCTAAACGGAGTTTGCAGGGAAAACCGCTCGTTCTTCAGTTTGGACCGGACCGTATCGTCCGCGATATGAGGAACCGGTCGTTTGAACAGTGTTCCCCCTCAATGTGGGTGCATGCGCTCGTGCAAGACCTGGAGCGGAAGACACCCCTTCGCCAATTCCTCTCCAAGAATGGCTCTGGCCTCAGTAATCTTTCGGATACATCGCGTCTTGTGCGAATCTTCTTAAGCCTGCGTGAAGAGAAGCCCGTAGAAGCACTGACTCTCTTGGTGCCAAATGATTTCGATTCTGCCATTCCGCTCGTCCAAACCGTATTGCATGATGCTGAGCGTCAACTACCACCCTTTTCTTTCCTAACGACAATACTTAGCCAGGACATCTCAAAGAGTGCAGGGATCTTGCCGGAAATGCTGATACATGCCGTCCAACGTTCTCTAGCTGTAGCGCGAATGGAAACGACGGAATTCCTGGCAAAGCGCCTAAGAACACTTGGAGTGCGAAATAGCAAGATCATCGTCAGCTCGTTAGCTGAGGTCGCCGATGTTGATTACGTGGTCTCTCTTTCGGACTCACATCCTGATTTGTATCAGGCCGTCATTCACGAAAGAATGGATTTGTGCTACCTACCTTCATTATGGAGCTCATCCATATCTCTCCTTGATAAGATCGACCTGTTCGATTCAGTGCGTAATAGAGAAGGGGTAAATAAACGCAGACTCTTCGATGCGATACTGGATTCTCAGGATATCGACCTTAGTTCAGAGGTGGTCGGCCAACTCAGCGATAAAGACCTTACAGTAACGCTTGAATGGTTGGTGGAAGGCGACTGGACAATTGCTCTCCGGCCTCAATGGATTTCATATTTAAGGCGCCATCAGAATAAAGTTCTCGCGTGGGGTAATAATCATGAGCCATCTAAGCCGCTGCTCGTAATCCTCGCGAATGTCATTGATTTTCGATCGGATGCAATTCCTGATTTCTCGAAGAAAACAACCCTGGGACTTGCGAGTATTGCGGGTCCCTTGATTAAAGAACGCCATGAAGTTGCGGCCTTTGTTTATGTGACGACGACGTATGTAAACGAACCTATTGCAGCTAGTCACTGCGTTGCTGCTTTTGAAATATTGCATGCTGCGATTGCGGAGTCGAGGTTGAGCAATCGCGCATGGCAGATTCTCGAACAAAATTTACTGCCGCTTCCTTTTGAGCAGTGGGACGCATGCGAAAAGCTGCGGCGAGCTATCTTACATTTCATATCTCTTCGTAGATGGCCTATAGAGAGTCTATGGAATCTGATATCTGGAAATACCGATTTATTTCACGATTTTATTCGGACATCCAAATCCTATGATCTGGGCCGATCTTTTTTCTCCAGTGTGCGTGATAAGGGGGTGCAGGGTGAGTTTAGTCTCACCAAGCAGCAATACAAAGAGATCAAGAAGCTCCTCAGATGATTCTTATGAGAGTTCGTTGCTGAGCTATTTGTATAAGTAATGTCCTTCGCAGGTGCTCAATGAAAATCGTGTGATCGCACTTCGAGGGCTAGGTCGGACAGAGCGGTCAGACGCATTGCTTTGACATGGACTGGATTGCCCGATGTTTTGTGCCAGTGAGGAGTTAGTGTAGCGCATTGACCTTTGAGATCAGATCGATGCAGGGTATGGCAACATGGGGAGCCGGGAGCGAAGCGACTGGCTCCCCATGTTGCCAAGTGGTCGAAGTCATCCATGCCTCAGGTGCTGGAGGTCTATAGCCCAGCGAGGAGTGTGGCCTGACGGTGTTATAGTGGACGCGCCAGCGCTCGGCCAGCACACGCAGTTCTTTCATCGAGTAGAAGAGTTCGCCGTTGAGGAACTCATCCCTAAGTTTCGAGTTGAACGATTCGCAGTAGCCGTTCTCCCAAGGGGAGCCGGGTTCGATGTACAGTGTCTTTGCGCCCGTATCGGCAAGCCATTTGCGCAGATCTTTGGCGACGAACTCCGGCCCGTTGTCTGATCGAAGATGCTCCGGCACTCCCTTCATCACCATGACATCGGCCAGTGCTCCGATCACCTTTGCGCTCGACCAGCGCCGTTCCGCGCGGATCAGCAGGCACTCGCGCGTGGACTCGTCGATCAGGTTGAGGATGCGTACACTACGGCCATCGTGTGTTCGCGCACTCACGAAGTCGTAGCTCCACACGTGGCCCGCATGCGTCGGTCTGAGCCGCACACACGAGCCATCGTTGAGCCACAACCGTCCTCTGGACTTCTGCTTCTTTGGAACTTTCAGCCCTTCGCGACGCCAGATCCTCTCCACGCGGTCCTTGCCTACCTTCCAGCCGGCACGCACCAGCAGCGCCGTGATCCGGCGATACCCGTAACGTCCATACTGAGTAGCAAGAGCAACGATGGCCTGAGTCAGACGATCTTCGTCTTCGCGCTGTGTCGGCCGGTAGCGCTGCGTGCCCCTGGGCTGCCCCAACAGATGGCACGCATGTCGCTCACTCACACCACGCTCACAGGCATGACTCACCGCACTGCGCCGTCGCTCCGGGCTTAGAAGTTTCCCCGCGCGATGTCCTTCAACACCAGATTATCCAGGCTCAGGTTCGCTACTAGACGCTTCAGCTTCGCGTTCTCCTGCTCCAGTTCCTTTAGCCGCTGCCTGGTCGATCTGCAATCCGCCATACTCCTTGCGCCAGCGGAAATACGTCTGCTCCACGATCTCCGCTTCCTTGCATGCCTGGCTGTCGTCTTCCCATTCGCTACCGCCACTTCGATCTGGCGCAGCAGGTTCACCACCTGCTCCGGCTGATACCGCTTACCTCGTGCCATCTTGCTCTCCTTGTTCCAGTGTGTCTCTTAGTCACTGGCACAAAGCAAACCGGGCACTCCAGCAAGGGCTGTAGGGCATCTCTGATCCGATGGCTTAACGGGTACAGCATTTCCCTGCATGACAGCCGCCTCCATGCGGAAGGCAAGGCTCCGAGTTCAACGATTCCAATCTTCGAGAGGTTCATGCCAGAGTAGCCTCTGGCCGCAGTTTTGGGCTGCGTGTTCGATCCATCTGTCGAGTACACGGCCGCCTGCAATGAGCAACATCATCAGAAGACATCCACAGACGATATTGAGAGCACGCTCTCCGAGGCCCATCGAAGAGGTGCTGATATTCGCGCCGCACTGTGCGCAGCGAGAACGTCTAACTGTTTCTGTCCGACCCAGTGATCACCCGCGTGGTAGGCTGCTGCGACCAGCCGCATATCACCGTGAAACTCCCACATGAGGGTAGTTACATAGCGCGTGCCGGCTGCAATGTTTTGCTCGACATCGAAAGGTGCGAAGGCGCCGAACCGCTGCGCTGTTCCGGGCATAAGCTGCATAAGCCCCATAGCTCCCTTGCTGGAGAGAGCATGCGGATTCCAACCAGACTCGACGTCGATCAGTGCAGCAATACCATTTTGGTTGCGGTCTACAACTGATTGAAATTGCTCGACATCAATCGCGATGTAACACAGCAGAATACATAGATTTTTCCCGTTATTGGACCCTTAATGGACCCTTTCGGCGGTTCAAACCAAGAGACGGATTTGGTCAGTGCTACACACCCCTTTTCGGATACCGACCACCGGAATTATGCTGAATCCTCGCCTCGATGCTGCCACAGCGATGGCCATAACTCATTGTTAAGAAGGGGCTTTCGTCCTGTCGAATATCAATCGTTTGCTGGACATCAGTGAGGATGAATTTTAGCGTCAGTGGTGGCCTTACTGAAGTGATGGTGGCCCTTTCGCGAAGAGCGGCTGATCTCTCAGATTGGCTGACAGATCGTGATCGAGCGTTTCGGTTGAAGTGCTTCGAACCGATGACCTCTTCTATGCCATCTTCCCGCTAACTGGTAACTGATTGATTTTGAAGGTCTTCATCGCTCTCGAAAGCCCTCAAAAACCTCCTAAGAACCGCTTATTGCTCCGATAGGCACCTTATTGCTCCGATGCGGCACGTGCTTTATTTTCAGTGACATCGAGCCGCTGTTACTCGATCCCTTGAATGGTATGGGTCATCGGTTTGGATCCACTTTTCTATTCATTGATGTATGTCAAAACACCCTAAAATGAGGGGGGGATGGATATATTGCAATGGCCGATCAAGCTGTCCGCTGTTAATTCATCGTGTCACTGACAATTTGGGCTGTCACAACCAGTTTGCCTGGTGTTAATTCTGCTTGTCGCGATCATGTACTCCTGTTAAATCTTTCTGTCACGAATGCGATACCAACAGTGCCCTTTGGATCAGTGAAATTGTCGCGGACTCCTTTCATTCAAATTCTGTCCATGGTCAATATCCGCGTTCCTGGTCCAAATTGTATTTCGACCGATCGAAGTGACCGTGATTTGAGCATAAAGCTAGCGGAGAGAATAGTTTACATGTTCTCTGGCATCCGTCTTTATGCCGGACATTAGCCTCATGCTACTACAAACAACGTATTTGCAGCCATGACCTTGCGGTACAGCTATGGGTAACTTTCGCAGCGTCGAGCCATTCCACTTCTCGTGGTGCGTACGCGATGCCGGTTGCTTAAGCCGCGCACGCATCCACGTGTCTTCGACATTATTGAGGTGGGCTCGTCCGCGGACACCTCAATAATCTAGGAATGCAAAATCCATTCAGTAGCAACGAGAGATTAGAAATGGATGCGAGCTCCTATCTGCATGGTGCGAGGAGATTGGGCGCTGGTTACGACCCCAAAGGTACTATCTGTTAGCTCGGAATCGGGGGCATTGAGGATCGGTGTGTTGAAGACGTTGTAGGCTTCGGCACGCAACTCTCCGTAGATGCCTTCATGGATGGGGATCTGCTTGAACAGCCCCATGTTGAAAACATGGACGAACTGGGTGCGAAGAAGGTTCCGTCCGGCATCGCCAAAGGTGAACGGCTGAGGCGCGGCAAACGCCTTTGTATTAAACCACTCCGCCTGCGTGCTCTTGAAATGGCGGTAGTTGCCTACGATGTCGGGACGCTCATAGCCGAAGTTTCCGGTATTTGCGATATCACCATTCACTGTGATGTTGAAATTCTGGCCGGAGCGAATATCGGCAATCCCGTTCCACCGCCAGTTTCCCACAACAGCATCGACAATTTTGTTGCCGGTAGAGAATCGCTGGCCGGTCCCGAACGGCAACTGGTAAACCCAGCTGACAGTGAGATTGTGGGGAATATTGAAGGAAGATGGTGCGTAATCACGCGAGATGTTATAGGGATTCTCTACTGAGTATCCCTCGATGCTGAACAGTCCCGAGGCGCCGTAGTCGAGCGATTTGGAATAACTGTAGGCGACGGTTAGTGCCAATCCTTGTGAAAATCGTTTTTCGAGCGAAACCTCAAGCGCGTGGTAGTTCGAACCTCCGACACTTCTATCGAAAGAGAATGGAATAGGCATATATGGGAATGGAAACCGCAAACTGGGGTCACCTGGACCCGGCGTCGGAGCCACATTGTAGCGTCCCCCAACGTCGGTGCGGTGGCTCGTGGAACCGACATAGTTGACGGTCAACAGGAGGTTTCCTGCGAACTGACGCTCCACGCCAAGATTCCATTGTTCCGAGTAGGGATTCTTCCAATTCGGATCAAAGAAATACTCGTCGCCTTGTGTAAACGGGCTCGGGCCAGGCAGCAAAGTGGAGGTGAGAGGATCGGTACCGGTGGTAGTTGGCGTCGGTTGTGTACTGCTTGGGTAGTTGAGGTTATAAAACGACTGAGCGCCAAGACTGGGCCAGGACCCTATCGGGTTGCGGGCGAGTTGCGTCGTGCCGGACAGATCATCGAAGAACATGCCAAACGAAGCGCGGACTGCAGTTTTCGGATCCGGCCGGTAAGCGATTCCCAATCGAGGCTGGAAGTTTTTGGTGTCATCTTTCAGAATCTTTCCGGTTGGAGAAACCACGACATGCGCTGGAAGAACACCACCGGGAGTATTGATGCATGGAGGAGCGCCGGTCTGGCTGCATGGGGGAGCCAGCGCCTGGAGGATGTAGGTGCCGTTGTAATAGTCCATGTCACCCATCTTGTTATTGTTATCCGCGTTCGTTCCAGCTGATGGGTAGAAAGGCCGGTCGTAGCGCAACCCCACGTTGATGACGAGGTTATCAAGTGCTTTCCAGGAGTCCTGGAAATAGAAACCCTCTTCACCAGTGCTCCATGGAATACTCTCAATGGCATCATGTCGCACTACATTGTCTGGCACGTTGATAAGGAACGAGGCGAGGGCGCTTCCAGTGTTGCCCGGATTTTCGAGATTGGATGTTTGCGTTTGCGAGAATCCCACTACGTCCTGGCCCGTGGTGTAGGAGTAGCCAAGTTTGTTGTACTCACCGCCGAATTGCAGCAGATGATTCTTGAGCAGCTTGGAGTAGGAAGCTCGCCAGTGCAGATCATTTGCAGGCTGGTTATGGTTGACGGTTTCACCGGTATTGAAATATCCAGGCACCTGTATCCCGGGAACCAAGCTCTGGCCCGTCACGAATGGCGCGACGTAGTTGCTCGAGAAGCCAACCTGCGAATTGAAGTCCGAAGGTAATCCACTGTAGAGCGTGTTGTTGTTCGAGTAGAAGTTCGTTGAACCGAATTGAACTTGCAGAATCGCACTTGCGCCGAATGTGTGAACCCAGCCGAACGCCGAGGTGTCTGTTCTGGTATAGCTGTCACTGCTCAGGCTGGGAAGGTAATACGTTCCAGCTGTACTTGGCGAATAATATCCCGTATAGCGCCCAAAAATGGTATCGCGGTCTGAAAACTTATGGTCGATCCGGACATTCACAGACTGATCATGTTCCACAGTAGGCTGCCCATTGATTGCGTTGTAGGAAGGCTGCCCTGGAATGACAATCGGCTGCGGAATTAGCGCTTTCGCATAAACCTGCGTGTACCCGGTATAGAGTAAGCTGGCTGGAATTTGATTGTTCGGGAAAGGGTCTCGAAGATACTGTCCAGGGTTTGCGGGGTCAGGGCGCGTGGTGAATGGGTTGTACAACTGGACGGGGCTTGATCCCTGGAGCAAGTCGCTGAAGTCGCCTTGTAGATTTGCCGCCGTTGGGACTCTATAAATATTCGAGGCGTGGTTCCCGGTAGTGTGGTACTGGTAGCCGAAGAAGAAGAAGGTTCTATTTTTTCCATTGTAGAGTTTTGGAATCCATACGGGTCCTCCGATCACTCCGCCGGCGACGTGATCATGGAGTGCTGTACTTACGGTGCCCGGTGGGGTGAAATAGTTCACCGCATTGAAGATGTTATTTTGCTCAATTTCCCATACCTGACCGTGAAGTTCGTTCGTTCCAGACTTCGTAGTCTGGTTGATGATGCCGCCGAGGACTCCGCCAAGCTGCGCAGAGTCGTTGTGCGATTCAACCTTGAATTGATCTACCGTCTCCGGAATGGGCGACAACGCCTGGCTACTGTAGACTTCTGCAGTGTCGCTGACGCCATCGAGCAGAAAGATGCTCGTGCGATTAATCTGGCCGTTCACGGACGGAATCGGTGATTGGCCGGTCTGAATTTCGCTTACCCCAGGCGTCAGAATCATCAGTCCCTGCGTATTGCGGCCCGTGGGCAGATCCTGGACCTGCTGCGACGTGAGCACGGTGCCCAATTCAGCGGTGGAGCTTTCCACTTCGGCGCCCTCAGCCTGTACATTGACCGTTTGAGTCGAAGAGCCGACTGCGAGCGTAATGTCGATCACCGAGGCTTGGTTCACAACCAGCCGAAACGGCTTTAGCTGGGTCTTCTGAAACCCTGCGGCGGAACCCTCCAATGTATAGTTCCCCGGCAAAATCTGCTGAATGATGTAAACGCCATCTGCGTTGGTTACGGTGGGTGTTTCTACCCCGGTCTCCAAATTCTTCACCACCACTTTTGCGTTTGGAATCGCGGCTCCAGTGCTGTCGTGTACTGTGCCATTGATCTGGGCGTTGGAAAGCTGTGCGGCGCAACGCGTGGACGCTCCGAGCAGGCTGGCTGCAAACAGTGCTGCTGCGCAGAACCACGTTGTGAAACTTCTAGATTTTCCTGTGATCTGAGACATTTTGGCGCTCCTTCAATGTCACGTTCCCTGACTCAGCCCCAAGAGTTCGATTTTCGCTGCTCGGTTAACTGTGACGATCATTGCGCGAGAATAGTACACAATAAAATGAAGTATTGTCTATATTTCAATCACTACTTATGATTTAAGTTTCATAATGGTCCCAGGATTGTGAGGGAGAAAAATGAGTCCAAGGGTGGTTTTGAGGCGGGATGTCTGGATGTTCAGAGGTCAGTTTTTCGTTCTTCTTTGGCTGCTGGCTGCGGTCGGAGGGAGAGCCGGTTGGGCCCAGTCGGAGGCGAGTCAACGCGAAATTTTCCGTCTGGGCCGGTTTGACGGATCCTCGCGCGAATTTCGGGGAGGTCTGGCCCCGGCAGAAGTCCGGGTGCATGCCGGGAGCGGTGTCGATAACAGCCAGTGGTACGCTTTTCAGCCCGAGGTCGTAGCATCTCGAGAGGCTTCGGTGAGGACGGCTGCCGCCCCTCGGGTCATTGTGTTCTCCCTCGCAGCCACGCCGGTATCTTTTTACATGGTTCATGCCACGCTGCTCATCGAGCATGCGGCTGTTCCAGGTTTGCATGTGGTCGTGAACGGACACGAGGGAACGTTTTATCTCGATCCCAGGCTCGACAGTCGCGTCGGCGACGGCGATGCCGTCTCATTTCCATCGTTCTCCCAGGCGAGTGTCAGCTTTGAGGTACCGGGAAGCTTTCTGCACGCGGGTGAAAACGAGATAGCTTTCTCTGCCGTTCCGCAGAGTGCAGGTCCACAACTCCCGGATGCAGGCTTCAACTACGATGCGATCGAGATGACCGAGGACTCTGCACAGGGGGCACGCAACATCGTTGCCCGCGTCGATCCCACTGTCTTCTACAAAAAAGATGAAAACGGCAGGTTGAGTGAAGGATTGGATGTAACCCTTCGCTGCGGCGCGGCTCCGGTTACCGCTGCGACGCTGATCGTGAATGGCAAACGTATGTCCCTACCGATCCGAACCAATGCAGACTGGGGCGAGCAGAGGATGCGGATATATGTACCCGCATTCGATTCCCATACAGGTGCTCGCGTTGAAATAAACAGCGCAGGCAAAACGTTCGTCGTCGAACAGGTACTGGAGCCGATGAAGCGCTGGACCGTCTATGTTGTGCCGCATGTCCATCTGGACCTCGGCTATACGGACTACCAGGCCAAGGTTGCATCCGTGCAAAGCCGCATCGTCGACGAAGCGCTCGACCTGATCAACTTGCATCCCGGGTTCCGCTTCAGTATGGACGGCATGTGGAGCTTCGAACAGTTTTTGCAGAATCGCACTCCGGCAGATCAGGAACGGGCATTCGCTGCGATGAAAGCGGAAAAATTCTTTGTGTCGGTGCAATACAACAATGAACTGACCGGTTTCGCCTCGACCGAGACACTGATTCGCTCTCTGTACAAGGGTGCTCAGTTCAGCATGAAGCATGGGACACCCCTGAACTATGCCAATATTACCGACGTGCCTTCGTACTCCTGGTCATATGCTTCGATCCTGGCTGCATCGGGTATTCACGAGCTTGTGGCGGGCGCCAATAATGGCAGAGCGCCGGTACTGCTGCGCGGACATCTGAACGAAACCTCGCCCTTTTACTGGCAGGGGCCGGACGGGCAACGCGTGCTGTTCTGGTATGCGCTGCACTATCACCAGATGTGGACCATCTTCGGCCTGCCACCTTTGATGAGGGCCGGAGAAGAGACGCTGCCGTTGTTTCTGCAGATGTATGGACGCCCAACCTACAAGGCAAGCTCAACGATTCTCTATGGCAGTCAGGTCGAAAATACCGATCTGTTTCCGGGACAGGCAGAGATTGTGGAGCAATGGGATAAAGAGTATGCCTTTCCTCATCTGAAGTACGCGGGCTTTCATGAAGCGCTGACCTCAGTGGCGGCCGAATTCCACGGCGATATTCCCGTGGTGCGAGGCGACGGCGGACCGTACTGGGAGGATGGCATCGCGGCGGATGCCTTCTACGCAGCAATGGAGCGTGAGATAGAGGCGCGCGGTCCCTCCGCTGAGAAGCTGGCAACCATCAGTTCCCTGGTAAACCCGCGGATCGCGGTAAACAAGAACGGCTTCGACGACATGTGGCGAAATATGGTTTTGATGGACGAGCACACTTGGACCTCCGGCGAAAGCTTCTCCGATAGCGGAAACGACGAGGCCACGGTCCAACTGGCGGTCAAGGATTCCCGCGCAGTTCACGCACACGAATTAAATGATTCCTTGTTGCGCCACTCGATGGCCGATCTGGCGGATAGCATCCAAACCCCTGCCGAAAGCCTGATCGTCTTCAATACCTTGAACTGGCAGCGCAGCGGTCTGGTCTCCCTCGATATACGCAATGGGTTTGAGATCGTTGACAGCAGCACAGGCCAGGCAATCTCCACCGAAGTAGTCGACCAAGGGGAGCACACCAGCCGCGTTCGCTTCTGGGCAGAGGATATTCCACCGGTCGGTTATAAGACTTTTCGCCTGATGAGCAAACCTATCGAACGCAAGATCGCCACCGACTCTCCTGGCGTGATGGAGAATCAGTATTACCGTGTAACCCTCGATGCAGCGACGGGCGCGGTGCGCAGTCTCTTCGATAAGCAGCTCGGACATGAACTGGTCGATTCCGCAAACCCATATCGGCTGGGCGAATATCTTTACGTGACGACTGACGAGGGTGGTCACGGGCCGGCACGTTATGTGGTGCACGAGCCCACACAAGGCAGGCTTGTGTCCATCGAGCAGACGCCTGATGGCATGACAGCGCACCTTGAGAGCACCAACGTGAACACCCCCCACATTGCCGCCTCCATCACTCTCAGCAACCATGAGAAGCGAATCATCTTCGCGGAGGACGTCGACAAGACCGCGACTAAACAGGATGAGGCAGTATATTTTGCTTTCCCCTTCGCAATGACCCACCCGAAATTTCAGTATGAGATACAAAATGGTGTGGTCGACCCAGCGCACGATATGTATCCCGGCGCAGGAGTGGACTGGTTTTCCGTGCAACATTGGGCATCCGTGGAGCAGGATGGCGTTTCAGCTTCCGTCATGCCGCTGGACGCGCCTCTAATGACATTCGGAGATATCACACGGTTGAGCTTTCCGGAGACATTTGGAACGCGCCGCGGTGCAATCTTCTCGTACGCGATGAATAACTACTGGCACGTTAACTATCGCGCGGAACAGGGAGGCCACTTTCAATTCCGCTACATCGTGACCAGCGCCGCTTCCACGGATGCGGCGGAGTTGAGTCATCTGGGATGGGAGGCATTCACGCCGCTCGAGGTCTCCGAAGTCACTTCCTCGGACAAGGCTGTTGAGACCAGGCGCCCGCTCGACGGAATGACCGGCAGCTTCCTTCAGCTTGCCGATCCTGCGCTTGTTCTTGAGACCTGGAAACCAGCTGAAGATGGGCGTGGAACGATCTTGCGATTTCTGGATTTAGGAGGCCCGGCTCGAACCGTTCACATAGGGTTGCCACAGATCGTGCTTGAGCACGCCTGGCTGGACGATGCTTTGGAGCGCAATCAGCATGAGTTGCCATTGGCCGGTCCCCACGGTCTCGATCTTGCAATCAAGCCGCATGCGATCATCACCGTGCGCCTCGTAAATCAGGAGAAGGAACCCCCGCCGTGTGGGAGGTTCTGCTCATCCGAACCACCCGCGAACTCAGGAACCGCTTCACCCCACTAAGGTGAAGCGGTACAGCCAGTCGCCGCCCGCCCACTGCGGATAATTCGTCCCCCATGCGTTGTTGAAGAGGTTGATATGCGCACCTTGCTGCAGGTCCGGCAACTCCGAGCTGTAATTCAGCGGCGATCGGGTGCCCAAGGCGACTACCGGCGCGTCGAGCGTGGTGATCTCCAGCTTTCGTTCGCCGTCATGGCAAGCCAGTCGCGAAGTCACCGCGTGCATGCGCCGTCCTCCACCCTGGACGACATCGAGGGGGGACACATCCTGGTTTACCTTCTCCAGAATCCACCGTGGCGTACGTTGGGTCTGCGGCTTGAAGGTTAGCCACATCGATTCCGGCATGCGGTTCGGCGCTTTGTTCCTTACATAGAACGTGAGTTGCACGATCGGCTGTGCGTTGGGAAGCGTGATCTCCAGAAACATCGTGGCAGGCCAAGCGACCAGGCCGGCTCGTTCGCTGGCCGCATCTTCCACAACCAACTCTGCAAGGACGCGATGGCCCTCGTCATTTGCGGATACCCACATCTGTTTCACAGTTGGGCGCCAATCTTGTGACTGCGGGTGAAAGCGTTCAATGTTCGGCTTTCCGAAGTCCTGTGGCGCCCACCACGCCTTGCTGATTACGTAGGCATCCAGAAATGCCTTGTAATCCTCTTGCGTCAATGTTTGGTAGGTGAACAGTGCCAGCGGGTGATCATCCGAAGCCCACGATTGGCCGGTGTGTTTGCTTACCAGCTTCCGGATGCATCCTGTTTTCGGATCGATTGCCAGAGTGTAGTGATTCGTATGGAGCTCCCTGGCAGCATCGTAGAGTTTCATGCCCGCGTGGTCCGGTGCGGCGGCTTGGAGAGATTCAAGACGCGCCTGCGCCTCTGCCTGCAGCGTTGCCGGAAGATTGGCGACACCCTGAGCAATGTCGTCCCGCTTCTCCTGCCAACTGCGCTCCATAGTTTGATAGCCCGGCGTATTTATAAACTGCGCGAGCTCTCTTGGCGAATAGTGGTCATGATCGATATAACGCTTAGTGTCGGTGCCCCATGTATGTTCCGGAGCCAACGCCAGCCGGCGCAATAACTGCTGATCGATAGGGCCGCCCAAAGTCAACTTGCCACCGGCAATCCATTCGCTGCGCAACCGGGCGACCTCTCGATATCGTGCGATCTTCGACGGGTCGCTGGGCACGCCGTAGATCCAGGTGTCCCCAATCTCCTGTGTGAACACCGGAAGACGAGAGCGCAACGGCTCCATGGCTGTGGCGACGTCAGTCATGCTGCCGGCGATCAACTCAGCGCTTGGAAAGCGTCGGTGCAGTTCCGAATAGATCGCATTGATCTCCTCGACCGTATGTGGACCGGAGTTATCGACGCGCACATTCACCGAAACCGCGAGATCTGCCCCTGCAATTCGTATCGTGCTGCCGTAATCGTGTTTGTGATAGAGCACCGCTAATGTGGAACCATCAGGATCCTTCCACAGGAAAGCGTCGGGAACGACCGCTGGCGTGCTGGCCGGGTTAACGCCGATATCCAGCAGACGGACGCCATGCGCGGCCAATGGCGAAACGATACCGCGCGAATGACACGGCACGTCCGTCATCTTGCCTGCAGTAGTTCGACGGCCAAAGCGCGCATCGAGCGATTGCGAAAAGCCCAGACAGCCCTCGATCATCGAACGGTCCAGCATTTCGGTCTGCCAACTGAAAGGCAGAGCATGCCAGGCGATGTCTCCGGAGGCGACGGCCTCCTCCATCCGATGGCGCTCCTCGGGGCTCGCCTGTTCCAGGTACTCGTAGAGCAGCCACGCAGCCGTGGTCCACACATAACGATTCCTGCCCTCTTCACGCTGCCGAGACGCAGTCTCTATCGCCTGCGGGTAGTACTGCTTGAAATACGTGCGCATCACATTAGCCTGTGTGTCGGTAAAACCCACATCCAGATGGCATTTGAATACGATCATTACTCGCCGAACATCCGGCTCCGGAGACGGAGCTGCTGCCTGTGCATTCGCGATATTCCTCCAAGGCAATCCAATTGCCGCCGCACCCATGACCGCTGATCGAACAAACTCTCGACGCTTCATCGAAACTCCTGTCCCGCGCCCATCGCCAGGTACTCATCGAGTAGACGATAAACCGCGAATGATATGAACTATAGACGCGCTATCGGTCACAATAAACGATGTATATAGCCATTTCAAATCACAAATGAGGAAATACACGCACAAAATATGAGATAACCAGGATGCCAATGCGCTCCAACTTGATATGCTGCGTAGGTATGGCTGGAAAGACAGACAATCTCGTTGTGCGGCAAAACTTCATCCTTCGCCAATTGCAGGAGACGGGCACGGTCGTCATCGAGGAGCTCTGTGCCTCGCTCGGCGCGTCAATTGCCACCATCCGGCGCGATCTGGAAGATCTCGAAGAACGCTCCCTGCTGAAGCGAGTTCGCGGCGGGGCCGTTCCCATCGGGCCACTCTTCTATGAGCCATTTCGCCACGACGCGTCTTTTCAGGACAAAGTGTCCAGCTACGCTGATGAAAAGCGACGCATCGCACGGGCTGCAGCGGAACTCGTGACCACCGGACAGACAATCGCGCTCAGTGGAGGAACCACGACCACCGAGGTTGCTCGAAGCCTCAAGCAACTGGCTGACATAAGTGTCATTACCAACACAGTCAACGTGGCGATGGAGCTGAGTAACCGGAAGGACATCGAGGTGATCGTGACCGGAGGCCACCTGCGTGGCAACTGGTTTACGCTGATTGGTCCGCTGGCTAACGCAGCCACGGATTTGCTTTTCGCCGACATCATGTTCATCGGCGTAGACGGGATTGATGCCGTCCAGGGGCTTACCTGCACGAACTCTTCGGAAGCGGAACTGCTGCGCAAACTGGTTCATCATAGCAAGAAAAAAATCGTGGTCGCAGACCGGAGCAAGCTCGGCGCGGTGAGCAATTGGCTGCTCTGCGAGACGCGGGAAATTGATAGCCTGATCACCGATTCTGGGGCCAGCAATGAAGCGATAGCGCCTTTTCAGAAGCTGGGCATTGAGGTCACGCGGGCCTGACGAGAGGTCTACAGCAGTTCCAGAGTTACTGTATCCCGGAGCTGCTGCGGCTGAGTGGCTTTTTTCTTAAGAAAAAGCCACCTTGTACAACACCAGAAAGGGCACATTAACTCTGGAACTGCTCTAAGCACGCACAAACGCTTTGATCGTCGCATGAGGCCTGTCTGCCCTGCCAGCTGGCCGCACCGTGTAGGCTCCCACGGCCGCCGGAACTATAAACGTTTCGGCATAGTGGATCTTGAAAGGGAGAAATGCACCGGTCGGACTTTCCACGACTGCCGCTTCACCCTCCACAAGATTCAGAACATGAAGATTGCCCTCCGTATCATGCGTCACCGCGTCCGTAAACCAGGTGCGGCGGGTCTCGATAAACTCGCCCGCATGCAGGCCTGTACGCTCCTCGCGCCAGCCAGCGCCAGAAGCAATGGGCTGCACCTGATCGAGAAGCTCTCTTTCGACCCAGGCTGTATCGCGATTCCATTGAATATTCTGGAGGCCGTGCTGCAGGTGAATCGGCCGCGGTCGGCCGTCAAGGCCGACACGTCCCCAATCCCAAAGCTTGAAAGTAAAAATATAGGGCGTGGCGCTTATCTCGAGGACGAGGTTACCGCTGCCTGAGCAGTGGACCGTGCCGGCGGGTATCGAAAAGTGATCGTGCTTATGAGTCGGCCAAAGGTTCACATACCGCTCCACCGGGAACAGCATGTCTCCCGCCTGCGCCGCCTCCAGGTCTGATTTCATCTGGTCACGGTCAATACCCGCTTGCAGACCGAGATAGAGCTGTGATCCTTCCAGACAATCCAGGATGTAATAGCTCTCGTCCTGGGTGTACGCCATTCCGAAGTGCTCCTGGATGTATTGCGTCAGGGGATGCACCTGAAGCGAAAGGTTGCCGCCACCGACTGTATCCAGCAGGTCGAAACGAATCGGAAACTCCGCGCCGAAGCGCTCATACACAGTCTTGCCAAGCAAAGGAACGGGCTGCTCGTGCACCAGGGTAATCGCCGGCAACCGAAAACGCCGTGCGCCAAAGCCGAAGGTGACGCTGTTTTCTTCCGGTACGCAATCGAAGCACCAGGCGTAGTTCGGTGGCCCGTCCGGCAGATCGAAAGTCTCCCTCATCCACTGTCCGCCCCACGGGCCGGGGTCAAAAAACGGCGCCACCCGGAAGGGCCGCTGCACAGTCATCGCGACCGCTTTGCGGAGCAGCTCGCCCGCCAGCATGCGCGGTGTCTCCTGATCATCGAGATCCAAAAAATAATCAATTTTGGGATAGAGCGTGTGACGGATGCTGTCGGCGGTCCTCCACTCCAGAAAAAAAGCGCCCTTGTAAAGCATCGAAGGTGGATCTTCCGGGTTGTTGAATCCCAGATTGCCGATCAGGTGTGCGCGCTGGCGCCGCTGCAGTTCCCACCGCGTCACGCTCGCGTGCAGCAGCAGGTCGGGATTCGGGGCGATGTGGTGGGTTCCGGTTCCAAGCAGGATTTTTACTCCGCCCGCAGCGCCGACCTCTTCCTTCAGCTTAGCGACCCTGCACTCGTCGAAAAACTCTTTAATGTCCCGGAACTGCATCACGCCGAAGACAGGATCATCCGTGAGGGCTGGCTGAAACCTCGTTCGCAAAGTCTCGTTATCACAATAGGCCGAGTCAACAGAGATTACTATCGCGTCTGGAAATGCAGTCTGCAGCTTTGCCGCCAGTGGCTGCAGGAATACGCCTGGGTAGCATTCCAGAGCAATGGTGTATGACATACCCGGAGGAATATGTAGCTTAAGGTGAGAAAAAATCTCCTGCCAGCCTTGCATGCAGTCGGCAGCTTGCGTGCTGACCTGAACGGCCGGTTCGCGATCAAAATTGTGAAAGCCGCTCATGTGTACTCCTCTTCAAAAAGGGCTTCTGCCCCGAACAATGCAGCTTGCTGACCGAGTGCGGCAGCCTCAATACATGTGCTTCCGCGACTGCTCTTCCAGATGCGTTGCTTGACAAAGGCCCGCAACCGCTCAAGCCTTCTCGTAGTTTATATGAACAAAATTCATTCATTATGAAGTAATATAACGTATTACTTCATATTTTACGATTTATATAGCATTAATCCGTCATTATGTTGGTAAACTGCCTGCGAGGGTCGTATCTTGAGATCGAACGCGCTCATATTGCTCTGCACCATCGCTGCCGCCCTTGGGGGCCTCCTGCTGGGATTCGATACTGCGGTGATCGCTGGCGCCACCAGAGGGATCACCGTGGCATTTTCGCTTACCCCGGTCACGCTCGGTGTCACCGTCTCCTGTGCGCTATGGGGGACGGTCGGAGGCGGTCTGTTGGCCTCCCCACTCGGAGAAAAATTCGGTGTCCGGTACGGCCTGTGCATCATGGCGATTCTGTACCTTTTGTCTGCGCTGGGCTGTGCACTAGCCTGGGACTGGCCGAGCCTCCTCGCCTTTCGCTTTATCGGGGGTCTGGGCATCGGCGGATCCTCAGTACTCAGCCCTCTCTACATCGCGGACATTTCTCCCAAGCTGTGGCGCGGACGTTTGGTCGCGTGCTTTCAGTTCGCAGTTGTAGCCGGGATACTAACCGCTTACGCTTCAAACTTTTTAGTCAGTAGCCTGCGGCTACACGGCCCGGAGTGGCGCTATCAGCTCGGCGCGGCGGCCATCCCTGCCTTGCTGTTCCTGCTTACTCTAATCGCTATTCCGGAAAGCCCGCGATGGCTGCTCGCGCACAACCGTGTTGCAGAGGCTCGCCAGATACTGCTGCGCATGGTCAGCGAAACAGAGATGCAACGCATGCTGACTGCAGCAGAACGCCCCGATGCAAGCAAGAGACACAGCCTCTTTACCCGCCGCAATAGCAAGATCATCTTCATCGCTCTCAGTATCGGTGTGCTGAATCAGTTCTCCGGCATCAACGCCATTCTGTATTACCTGAACGACATTTTTGCTCAGGCCGGATTCACCACAGCCAGCGCTAACCTCCAGGCTGTCGCTATCGGGGCCGCGAATCTGCTCTTCACAATCCTCGCGATGCTGTTAATCGACTCGATTGGCAGGCGATTTCTGTTGCTCCTCGGCTCGATGGGAACGGCGCTCTCTCTTCTGACGGTGGGAGTGATTTTTGCTACTGGACATCACAAAAGCTCGCTCCTCTGGGTGCTAATCGCATACATCGCCTTCTTCGCAATCTCCCAGGGGACCGTGGTTTGGGTCTATCTCAGCGAAATATTTCCCCTCGGCATTCGGGAAAAGGGACAAAGTCTCGGCACGCTTGCTCTCTGGGTAACGAACGGTCTGGTCGCGGGCGTTTATCCAAAAATTGCGTCGATAGCCGGGCAGTATCCCTTCTTCTTCTTCGCTGCAATGATGGCCGCGCAATTTCTCCTGACCCTCTTTATCTTCCCAGAGACAAAAGGGTTATCGCTGGATACCGTTGCCGACCGCTTTTCCGTTGTGAGCGATACGTCTCCAAATGAGATAGTTTAACGATATTTCAATCTTTAATATTGACAAAACAATCACTTTGTTGCTAAGTTTTCGCTGTCTAAAAAATCGGATCAGCTGCGGGGTGCGGCGGGTTGATGTTCCTGCAATGGAGGTGCAAGATGTCACTCCCTCAATATCTGTATGGCTCTCTCATCGTAAGCACCGCAAGAACAATATTCTTCACTTTGACGGTTTTCGGCCTCAGCCCAATGTGTGGCGCGCAGGTGACATCGTCTCAATATTGGACGTTGGCGCAGGAGACTCACAATTACGTGGTCGGAAACTTATTGACTTCATATAACAGCTATGAAAATCAGCCGGGCAGCAGCACCGCCTATGCCTGGTACAACGGGAGTCAGATTTACGCCGACGCTGCGATGACACAAGAAGGCGACACCCGCTACGCGCCATACATGAACAATACATATGCCTGGATGGGCAACCTCTGGTCGTACACACCTGACGGTGGCTACTATGCTGCGGCAAACATCGACGGCTCTGGAGCAGGCGGAGATCAGTATGTCGATGATAACTCGCTAATTGGCCTCGCTTATCTCGACGCCTATCAAGTCAGCAGTGGAACGCAACAGACCGATTATCTGAATTCCGCCGAGGCGATTGCGAATTGGCTGATGCAAAGCGGCCAATGGGACAGTACATATGGCGGAGGCTTTTGGTGGAACACTCAGAAGCAAGTTAAGCCGACACAGTCGAATGGCCTGGCGATGCAGTTCTTCCTGCGCTTGTACCAGATCACCGGTCAGAGTTACTACCAACAATGGGCGATTTCAATCAAGGACTGGCTTGAATGCCAAATGCTCGGCTCGAACGGGCTATATATCTGGGAGATTGACAGTAGCGGCAAGCAGAATATCAACTTCACGTATGACAATGCCATCATGATCGAAGCGGATCTTCTTTATGCCCAAGTCCTGGGGGATAGGTCCTATATTACAAAGGCTGAAAACATCGCGAACAGCCTTAACGCGGTTCTATGGAATTCACAGACCGATGTCTATGAATTCAACACCACCGACTCGCGCGTGAATACCACATGGTGCGTATGGGCCTCGCAGTCCCTGATTCGACTTTACCAAGCGGATGGAAATGCGACTTGGCTCAACTATGCACAAGAGAACATCGATTTTATGAACACGTATCTCCGTAACTCCACTACTGGAGGATATTATGACTACGTCAATTCCGATGGAACCGGTCTGGATACCGATATCGAAGGTGTCGATCAGGCGTGGATGCAACGCGCACAAGCCTTAATGGCTCTCTACAGGTAGTCAATCAACCGGCCCCGAGCCAGTGACAAAGGATCCGAAAACCAATCACGGGTGTCATCACTGACGAAGATCAAGCTGTGCCGAGACAAACGGAAGCGACTAGTCGAATTTTCGAAGCCAGATATCCAATCGCTACTACCTATTGAAGTCCCGGCCGCAAGGACGAATTCTCAGCACAGAACGGCTATATCGAATCTCATACCTGATCGGCATCTACAAGGCGCTTCACATCGCATATGGCGACAAGCTGGCGGATGAGTTTGTTCACCTGCCAAACACGAATCGGTTGTTCGGCGGAATGACGCCTTTGAACTTTATGATCGCGGACGGCCAACCGGCCGTGCAGAAGGTACGCCGACTGTTGGATGCGCGGGCTGAGGGGAATTGAGACGGATGCTGCCAGTCTCGGCACCCAACACATAGCGACACACGCCAGTTGGGTTCCCGGTTTTTCTGGTCAAGATGACTAACAATCTCATGGATAGGGAGCACGGCCAGTCCTTTGATGAAGGCACTTCGTACGGTGTGAAATGTCGGCGAGCAGCACGCGCGTCATGCAGGATGGAAGGTACTCTTAGCAATATCTGGAGCCTTTGATGAAGATGACACTCGAATTGGAACTTGCGAGAGAAGTGAAGGCGCTGGTCGCTCTGGCCTTCCGTAACGGGCCTATCGAAGAACTGCATGCTGGTAGTCCGTGCCCAGCGTGCAGCGGTTTCCTAAGTGGTATTTGGGGGGATAAGCAGGGGGTGAGATATGATTGTGCTGGTATTCAACCAACATCGTAAACAGGAATGTCCGTCATTCTGTCCTGAGAGAAATTGCGTGTGCGATCCATCCACCTGAGGAAAATTCTGAGCTAAAGGAAGCCAGCAATCGAAAGGACTCAGCCCATTGTCCAACGGCTGGGAATAGTTTCCTTGTGCAGCCACCATGCAATGTGATCTTGCGAATGAAGTCGAGACTGAGATCCCAGAGGATTCCGTTTCCTCTGCTACGCTCCCATGCCAGAGGCGTCTCTCTCTGAGACAAGAACACGCAGGGAAGCCTGATAGCGGTCGCCCCGGTAGCACGAGCGCGCGTATTCCAGAGGGATTTCGTCCGTGGACATCAGAACCCTCCAGATACAGAGGACGGGAGAATGGCGAGAAATCGTCAATAACTGAGATTCATAGCTTGTTGCTTGTGTGGCCTCAATGATTTCGTCGGCCCAGCCGAAACGAATGCCGTAGTGTTCCTTCAAAGTTTCGTAGAACGAAACTTTGCTGAAGTCGAATTTGCCTAGCCCCGGAAAACGGTCGACTGGAATATAGGAAACTTCAAATGCAACGGGAGTCCTGTCCGCCAGTCTCAATCGCTCCAGATGGAGCACTTTGGAGGCAGGCGCAATCCGCAGTTTCTCCGCAACATCCTGGGAAGGTTTTATGATGGCGCGCTTGAGTATTTTTGAGGACGGTTTCATGCCTTGTCGCAGGATGTCCTGAGTAAAGCCTTCGAGGTGGGAGATATTCTTCTCCAGCTTGGGGCGGGTGACAAACGTGCCTCGTCTTCCCCTTTGGCTGGCTGCATAGCCGACGAGCTTGAGCTCCCTCAGAGCCTGGCGGGCTGTCATGCGGCTCACCTGGTAGCGGCGCGCCAACTCTTCTTCCGATTCAATCGCATCTCCCTCGACCAGTTCTCCGCTCTCAATTCTTTCGCGAAGAGCTTGATGAATCTGGCGGTAGAGAGGGACAAAGCCCGCCTTCGTCAGCTGTGCATGTGCCGGGGGGCGAATATCTTCAGCGGCTGTCAATATTTTCTCCAGTTTGGAGTATATCCGGCAATCAGATTTACGGCTGGATGCGCGCTGGAAGGCTCTGGGGCTGTCTGCTTGGAGGTACCTTGCATTCTCATTATTTCTGATTTTCAGATAGCTGCCGACGAGCCTGTTGATAGACAATCCGGTAAGTGTAAGCGTATTGTAACGTAGCAGGAAGATGCTGGATACGGATATGCAGACCGTCCTCTAACTGCTGCCATTCAATGCTATCCGGCGGCGCGCCCAGCAGTTGAACTGCACGGACATGTAACGTGGTCGCGGATAGCGCAAGGGAGTGGATAATCGCTTCCCGGCTAGCTGGCCGGTCCATTTCGATGGCGTACAAAAGTCCAGAACGCTGGGTGAAACGGAAGTCTTCGGCGGTAAATGTCTTCGTATCGGTGTCATGAAACGACCCGCTCACGGTGACAGTTGGCCCTTCCCCGAATTTCTCCCACGGCGAGCTGTCGTAGATCGCCTCGCCGTTGATCTTCAGCCATCGCCCGATCTCCAGCAGCGTGTCTTGTTCCGCCTGAGGGATGGTTCCGTCCGCGCGAGGGCTGATGTTGAGCAACAGGTTGCCATTCTTACTTACGATATCCACTAGTTGATCGAGGATGAATTGCGGCGACTTATAGGTGTCACGCTCAATATATCCCCAGGATTTATCGCTGAGCGAGGTGTCTGTTTGCCAGTGAAGCTGGCGTATTCCGTCCAGTTGGCCGCGTTCGATGTCAAGTACGCCGGTATTCTCCTGCATGTCGGAAAATTTGTAATTGATGACAACCTCTTTGCCGCGGCTGGCTGCGTTGTTGTAGTAATCGGCGGCCAGCGTCGCCAGGTGATGCCGGAAGGATGCCTGCCCGACCCACCAATCGAAATAGATGAGATCAGGATGGTAGCGAGCGATGATTTCCCCTGTCCGCGCAAGCCAATCATTTAGATAGGCATCGGAAACATAGGTCCAGTCCTCGATGAGATGGCTGTCATCTCCCTTTACGATGTGTTGCTGAGCGGGTCCATAAAGAGCTGCATATTTCGAGTCATTGACGTCGGAAGCAATCTGCCGGCCTTCTCCGAAGAACCAGTCATGCTCCGCGCGGTGTGAGGAAACTCCGAAGCGGAGTCCTTCTTTGCGAATTGCGGTGGCCAATTCTCCGATCAGGTCGCGGTGCGGCCCCATCTTCGTAGCGCACCAATCGGTCAGTTCGGAGTCGTACATAGCAAAACCGTCATGATGCTCGGCAACAGGAACCACATAACGAGCACCCGATTCGCGGAATAGCGTTGCCCATGCCTCCGGATTGAAGTGCTCGGCCTTGAACATCGGAATCATATCTTTGTATCCGAATGCCGTCTGAGGCCCATAGGTGGCTATCTCATGCTTGTACTCGAAAGATCCGTTCTCGTACATCCGGCGCGGATACCATTCGCTGGAAAAGGCCGGAACTGAGTAGACTCCCCAGTGAATGAAGATGCCGAACTTGGCATTGCTGTACCAGTCTGGAATCTTGTAATGGCTTAGACTCGCCCAGTCGGGACGGAAAGGGCCGTCATGAGCCTGATACGCCATTTCCGATAAGATCTTTTGTCGTGGGGCATCGAACTTCTGATTCGCTTGCGTCCAGAGCGCATCCAGCGTCTCAGGGGACTGGCCGTCTGTAGGCTGGGTAGTAGATTGTGCCTGAGCCGGGATGGAGAATGCCATGCAGGCCGTGAGAGAAAGAAGCTGCGCCAAAAGTACGCCTCGGTATGAAAACATGTTTAGAAGAAGTCCTTTCTCAAGACTGAGCCATGCTGAATAACATGATTGCGCCCAGAAGAATCACAATTCCGGTGTAAAGCCACGGCCGCGCGCCGCGCGCTGCGCCGTTCCATTCGCCGAGCTTCAGGCCGGCCAGGTTAGCAGTTACCAGCCCGACTGCCAGGCTCACAGGCCACCCGATTGCCACCCCATCGTGTCCCAGCCGGGAGGCGGCAATGCCGTAGACATAGATGCTTCCTCCCCACAGGAGTCCCATTCCGCCTGTTAGTCCGTAAAGCCGTGCGCTGCCCGTCTGCCAGAAGAGGGAGAAGCTGTGATTGCGCACAAGAAGGATCAGACAGAAGATGCAGTTTGCGACGGTTCCGGAACCAAGCATTATCAACCAGATCAGAGATTGTCCGGCAAGAGCGTCGAGCCCTTGGCTTGCTGCCGTATCCGCGATTGGTCGTGCCAGGGTAAATCCGATGTTGAAGACGGCGGAAAGGAATCCAGCGCCCAGAGATAACAGAAGCCCAGCGCGCAGAGAGCGTGTATGGCCCACCATGGCTCCGCGTTGTGCCATGGTCATTCCGGTATGTTCCCGCAACCAGCCTGCACGCCCCACCATCAGGATCCCGATCAAGTCGACAGCGACGGCGCAGAGCAATAGCCCGAGGTTGTTCCTTTCCATCTCCGCATGCTTAAGAAGCAACCATGGAAGCAGCGAGCCAAGCGACGAGCTGATCGCAAGCACCAGCGTATTGGCTAGAGAAATGCCCAGCGCGCTTACTGTCTGCCCAAACATGATCGAGCCACAACCCCATAGAATGCCTCCGAGAACAGCGGCTCCAAGGGCAAAAGGAGGTGCACTTGCCAGGATTATTCCGGGGTGAGGAACGAGAAGCAGGGTAATCGCCACAGGCATTCCTACGCAGGCGGCGAGGATGAACAGAAGCCATACATTCTCCCACGCCCACCGACCCAGGAAGCGCATGGGAAGCGTAAAGAGTCCATTCATGGTTCCGGAGATAACAGCTAGAGCAATTCCGTTTGCGGCAAGTGTGTGCATACAGTCCCTGGGAAGCGGAGGTTCCAATAAAGGTATATACAAATATACATATCTTTGATAGCGTACGCTCTAGAGATCATGAAAGTTTTTACTCAGAATTACGCCCCCATATGCTCTTTGAAACACAAACTGGTTGTCTCCTGCCAGGCTGCTCACGGAGATCCTCTTGATAGCACGGACACGATAAGAAGGATCGCCCTTGCTGCTGTAAAAGCCGGTGCCTCCGGTTTGCGAATCAATGGCCAAGAGCACATTGCAGCTGTCCGGGAAGTTTGCAGTGTTCCTATTATTGGCCTTAAAAAACAGTACAAAGAGGGCAGACTTCGGATTACACCGGATTTCGCAGCGGCTCGCGCGCTCGCCCAGGCCGGCGCCGACATTATTGCTGTTGACTGTACTGCCGATGCCTGGCCAGGAGCGGAGCCGTGGAGAGTTATTATTGAGCGAATTCATGGCGAGCTTGGTCTTCCCGTGATGGCTGATATTGCCACATTGGACGAGGCGCTGGACGCCGAGCAAAGCGGAGCCGATCTGGTAGGGACAACTCTGCAAGGCTACACCGAACGGACGCGGCACTCCCGAGGCTTCGACTGGCAACTGTTAAAAGAATTGATAGAGCGCTGCCGGTGCCCGATCATTGCGGAAGGCCATATTGATATCCCGGAAGATGCGCGCCGTGCCATCGACTCCGGAGCCTATGCTGTTGTGGTTGGCTCGGCCATCACGCGGCCCGGTAATATCACAAAGCGATTTCTATCCGAGATTGGACAGGGCTCATCGGCGCTACCTGTGATCGGCATCGATTTAGGTGGAACATCCGTAAAGGGAGCTATCGTTGATGTCACAGGAGAGCTAATGGGTTGGATCGCAGAGCCAACCGCGCTTCAGAACGGACGGGAGTCCATTCTTGCAAGCCTTACCCTCGTACTGGAAGGTCTCCTGCGCGAAGCGAATACGAAGCAGCTTTCTCTCGGCGGTATTGGCATTGCAAGTGCAGGTGCTATCGAGCATAGTACGGGCTCTATATTTGCAGCCACAGATAATCTGCCCGGCTGGGCAGGCTTTGAATTGAAGGCCTACATTGAAAAGCGATTTGGCCTTTCTGTTCACGTGGAAAATGATGCGCACGCTGCGGCTCTTTCTGAGCTTCATTTCGGGGCTGGGCGCGACCTGTCTTCCTTCGTCATGCTGACTATCGGAACTGGAGTTGGCGGCGGTGTCGTTATCGGTCGAAAGCTCGTTCGCGGAAATCATGGTTTCGCAGGCACGTTTGGTCATCAAACCATTGCACAAGATGGAAAGCCATGTAATTGCGGCCGACGTGGCTGCCTGGAGGCCTACGTATCCTCTCTTGCTCTGCAGGAGGCCTATAGTAATGCAAGGGGCATTACCGAGCTCAGGCCAGTTAGTGAAATCGCCTCGGCGGCGCTGGCTCATGACAGAGATGCAGAGAGTGCTTATGCCTCCCTTGTAGAGCCTCTGGCCCAGGGAGTGGCGAATATCCTCAATATTCTCGATCCCGAGGCAATCCTACTTTCGGGAGGCGTTGTAGCTGGACAGGCAATGTTCCTCGATCAGGTGCGCGGGAGAGTAGAAGAGCTTCTGCACTTTGGTGCGAAACGTTCTCCTCGGATTGCCTTTGCTTCAGCGGGCTACGTGGCGGGAGTTCAAGGAGCTGCGGTGCCGCTTTTTACCTGATACTACCAAGTATGGAAAAGAACAACGGATAGTGTACTTAGGCTTCCTGTGAGTGAAGGAGAGCTTAGGGAGCGCGTTCTTGAGGCATAGAAAGAAAGCTCTGAGAGATATTGACGCTTTCTTTCTATGCGGGCATCTTCAGCCTCAAATTTTATTTATGCACCAATAAAAAATCCTTGACTCTATGTAAAATCCATCTTACTGTTCCCTAAACAGTATATTTGTATATACCGTTTGAGTGCGTTCGAAATCTTCGCACCCATCCCCCGGCACAGTTTGCAGGAAAGCCCTGCTTTCTAGTTTGTCTTGAGCCACAGGACAGGAAAAGATGCACCGAGTATGCAGTGTCAGATCTTGATAGAAGGAGACTCCAACGGTGATGCAATACAGGCGGCAATACCTGATTACGTTTTGCGCTCTATTTATGCTGGTTTTTTTATGTAGCTCGAAGATGTCCTTTGGGCAGAATGCCCAGGGAACAATTCTCGGCCATGTTGCCGACAACACCAATGCGGCTTTGCCGGGCGCAGAAATAAAACTGGTCAACACAGGAACCAACCTCTCCCGCACTTATACGACGAACGCATCCGGCGATTACATCTTTGTGAATATGTCTCCCGGAACCTATGTCGTTTCGGTTACCGCAAAAGGATTTCAGTTCACTGCCAGCCCCATTCTCACCCTCGAAGTTGAGCAGACCCTCCGGCAGAACTTCACCCTTTCAGTAGGCAGTGTCACAGACCAGATTGTCGTCAGCGCCGACTCTCAGATGCTACAAACAGACAACGAGACCACTGGACAAGTCATCAGCGACAAGCTGATTGAGGCCTTGCCGATTGATGGGCGCGACTTCACTAATCTTCTGCAAATTGGAGTTGGAACCACCATCGCTCCCGGAGGAATACAGACAACCGGATACGTGTTGCATGGACTCAATAACTCCTTTGCCGAGGTAAGTGTTAACGGAGCGCGTGCCGATTCCATCGCATTTTCCATTGACGGCGTTGACGATACGACATATTTTTTCAGCCAGGCTGCGAACATCCCCGCCGAAATGGCCATACAAGAGTTCAAAACTTTGAACGGCCAGTACGGAGCGGAGTACGGCCGCGGCGCGGTTCAAGTTAATGTGGCCATCAAGTCAGGCACGAATGCCTATCATGGCGGCGCATACGAGTCCCTGCAGAATGACATCTTCCAGCCGGACAATGCGCAAACGGCGGCATTAAATATGCAGAACGGCACAAATGACCCAACTCATCTGGCCTTCAAACAGAACCAGTTTGGTGGTGTACTTGGCGGGCCATTGACCATTCCCAGGTTTCATAACGCATCCAATAAGACCTTCTGGTTTTTCAGCTATGACGGCGGGCGTCGCAGGGAACAGACCGCGCCATCGTCGTATGTGATGCCTACCGCGAATGAGCGGGCTGGAGATTTCAGCGACTGGCCCTATCCTATCTATGATCCTGCGACAACCGGGTCGGTTGCTGCGACGACGAACAACCCCGCCGGCCGCACAGCCTTTCCCAACAACCAGATTCCAACAAGCAGATTCGACATTACGGCGAGTAATCTGCTGCAGTATTTCAACGCATCGAATGCAAGCGGATGCACAAATCTTGCCAGCGGTTGTAAGAATTTTTCTGGCTCTGTCACGGATTCGATTGTGACGAACACGGAAACCTTCCGCGCGGATCAGAATTTTGCGAACGACCACATTTTTGTAACAGGCAATCGTGGTACGGATGATGAGGCCAATCCGTCACTGATCGCAGGGCAATCCGGTGCTTCCTATGTGTACTCTGACCTGCTTGGCGTGACGTGGAATCATGTATTCAGTCCTTCTCTGGATAATCAGGCCACATTTGGCTACAGCAGGAGCCATTTCTTCACCGGCTCCACAACTGCCTATGGTCCCGATCTCTCAACCGAGGCGGGATTCCAGAACAGCCCATCGAACGCATCTTTCTATGGTCTGCCGAGCATTACCTTTTCGACGTACAGCGCTATCGGCGGCGAAAACCCTTACGAACAATGGAACAATATCTTTCAGCTTGTTGATACCGTGTCGCTCACGCGGGGCCGCCATAATCTGAATATCGGCATGGACCTGCGGAGGCTTTTCCTCAAGAATGTGGATGCTTACGATTCCATGGGAGTGCTGACCTTTGATGGCCGCTATACCGCCAGTAATCCGAGCGCTGCAGGCGGCTCTCTGACGGGCAGCGATGCGCCGTACATCGGAAACGCGTTTGCGGATTTTCTTCTGGGGCAGGCCGCAACGGCAACCGGTCCAGCCCCCAACGGCGCAGACCTCTACCGAGTATGGGGCAACAACTGGAATTTGTTCGTGCAGGACAACTACATGGCGACTCCGAATCTGACGTTGAATTTCGGTCTTCGTTGGGAGCGCGCCCCAAACCTCCACACTCCGAATGATAGCGGATATACGATAGACCCAAGTGATGGCGGATCGGTGGTATGGGCCAGCCGGTCCTTCGTTCAGACTGTCCTGGCGGAAGGGGGAAATTCTAACTACTTGCATTGCTGCGTGCCGGATACGATAACCACGGTCAGCAACAAGACATTCGCTCCTAGACTCGGTGTTTCATGGCGTCCTGAATTCGCCAAAAATCTGGTTGTTCGTGCAAGTTACGGACTTTACTATGACCTCTACAACCGCTTCTATGAGTTGCAGGCCATGGACGACAACAGCCTATGGTCTTCCACGGCGGCGACCTATACCACGGCCAACGGAATGTCCAAGACATCGAATACGGTTCTGAGCAACCTTTGGTCGGCCCCTACGAACACGCTTGCGACATTCCAGCAACCCAGATACAGCAACTCGTTCTATACCTCTATCATGTTGCATAACCCAGTCCCATATAACCAGCAATGGAGCTTTGACCTGCAGTATTCTCTCAGGCCGAATCTTATGCTTGACGCTGGCTATGTCGGGACGCATGCCCTGCACCAGATGACGACGCTGAAAGCGAATATGGCGTCTCTGCCAACGGTAGCGGGCGATGCCTGCAATTCTCTCGTAGATGCGTCACAGGCCACTGGAGACAATGCGTATTGCCTCAGTGATCCTAGCTTTCAGCCGATTGACTCGCGTACTCCGATGAGCAATCTGTATCCATCCCTGAATATGTACGCAAACGTTGAGACAGCAAGTTACAACGGTTTGCAGATGCAGCTCATTCAGCGTCCGAGCCATGGGCTTCAATATCACATCAACTACACGTTCTCAAAGGCACTGGGAGAGAATTCCGGCTTCAATAACATGGACGGAGAGGTCGCCGGCGTTCAGGATTCTCACAATGTCAAGGGAGATTATGGCCCAACAATTGCCAGCCAGACGCATCGCATCGTGATGACGTATGACTACCAGCTACCATCTCTCTTCAAATCCAGAAAAATTGTCGGAGCCCTTCTGGGTGGATGGACAACCAGCGGCATATACCAGTTGGCGAGTGGATTTCCGTTTACCTCCTATGCTTACTATCAATATGGTTCGGCACCGGAGCAGTTGGCAAATTCAATCGGACGTTATCGCGCCAACTACAGCAAATCCGGTGCTGCGTTTAAGAGCACGCTATCGGAATACTTCAACACGGATGATTATTCGGAACCGGAGCTTGGGCGTTTCGGCAATGTGGGTAGAGGAACCTTGCGGACTCCATTCTTCACCAACTTTGACGTCAGCTTCGGAAAAGAATTCCGAATCAATGAGCAGCACCGGCTGCATTATCGAGCGGAGTTCTTCAACATCGCGAGCACCTGGCACGCCAATACCGGCATGCTCTTTCCGGATGATGCTCGTTCGGATTCCACGTTCGGATCACTCTTCGCCAGCAATCCGCAAATCGGCAAGGCCAATTTATGGAATCCGCGCAAGATCCAAATGACTCTGCAATATACGTTCTGAGAACGGAATTCTATTCCGCAGAAATGGGTATATCCAATCCATCCGGACGTGCATTCCGCCTGCACATGGCGGGATGCACGCCTGGGAAACACGGGCGTTTCTTAGAGGGAGTTATGAACAAGGCTGTTCTACTTCTATCCAGACGAATTGCTCTATTGCCTATTTTTCTGATGACGATAGTTGGATGGGCACAGAATACAGCGCTTTTTTATATGACCGATGAACCGGAGTCCGTGCGGTCATACTATGCGCATGAGCGCAAAATAGGGATACTCGTTCCTGCCTGGTACAAGGCAGATGCGGACGGCTTATTGATAGGGGAGCCGAATCTGGCTGTTCTCGAAGATGCTAGCCAGCATCAGTTGCCTGTTATGCCAATCATTGCTTTGTTTGATAAGAAGGCCTTTCATGCATTGGCATCGAAGGAGGATGCGCAGCGTACGCTCTTCGCTCGTATGGTTCAGGAAGCCCGGCTGCATCAATATAGCGGATTCCAGCTTGACTTCGAGAATATCAACTGGACAGACCGCGACATGCTCTCTCATATCGTTGCAGAAGCGGCAAAGGTAATGCATGCGGCAAACTTGAAGCTTTCGATTGCCACGGTTCCCAATGCCCCTGGCTACCCCGGAGGCAGCAGCCTCGATCAGTTCATGTGGCGCTATTATCGCGGCGCTTATGATCTGCAGGCGATTGGCAAGTCTGCCGATCAGGTTTGTCTGATGACGTATGACCAGCATTCCCGCTGGACGCCACCAGGTCCAGTCGCGGGTTGGGAGTGGACTCGCAGCAATCTGGAATATGCGCTTCAGGCGGTTCCTAAAGAGAAGCTTCTGTTAGGCATTCCACTCTACGGCTATCACTGGTACTCCGGAGATCCCTTTGCCGGTACATCCGCAAATGAATTTACAGGAGTAGGAGAGCAAGCATCTCCTCGTGCCAATATCGTGGCTGACTACATTTCAGGTTCGGATGCGATCGCTCTGAAGGACAGGTTCCACGCAAGCCTCGAATGGGATAAGGAAGGGCGAAGCGCGCGCTTCTCCTTCTATCGCGACCAAATGCTCGAGTGGGTGTATTTTACCGACAGACAAACGTTTCTTGAGAGATTGCAGTTGGCCAACCGTCAGCAGATAGGCGGATTCTGTTCGTGGGTTTTAGGGCAAGAAGATCCAGCAGTGTGGGAGGTTCTTCCCGACCGCGCCAACGCACAATAGCGAGGGGTAGGTCTATCTGCGTCCACGTAGCTGTGATGATTAACGATTGCAACCTCTACCGGGCTGGCAACGCGCGCGATCGGACCTTCAGTGTTGCGCCGCAGAGAGCCTTGCCGTACTTGTCGGAGCAGGTCAGGTCGCCACGCATTTCCACTTGCAGTCACGTGGCGGACCATACATTTGTACCATCGGTCAATATCAACGCTGCGCTACACTAACTATCTCTTCGGTCCAAATCAACGGGCAATCCACCGGTACATCAACAGACCTGCACTTCGTTTCGGCATTCGCGACCTAAGTGTTCCTTCGGAACTTTCTCATCTCATTAGAGTCTTTTCCCGATCGCAAAGATTTCGCTGTGGTCTACAGCTTTTGCGAAATATCAGTTGAGATTGACCTCGAAAAGCTCTCTTTTCCTCGCCAATACTCTCAGAACTGCTATATATAGGAAAACCTCAAGGGAGAAAAAACAATGCGACCACTCAGGGGAGTCGTGTGGCTGCTGTACGCCGCAATCAGTTACCTAATCTTTGCCGAAGCCGTATATTCGTGGGTCAAGCTTCCGACTGCCGGCAATATCCTTTTCACGCTGGTCTTTGTGCTGTTCTCCGTCGTGCACTGCATGGCTCTCGAAGGAGGGAAGCGGACAGCGATCTTTTTCTTTTCGTCTGCAATCGTGACCTATGCGATGGAAGAGATCGGTGTCCGCACGGGATGGGTATTCGGCGCGTATCACTCAGCGATCTGCTGGGACCGAAGCTGGGGCACGTTCCTGTGCTGATCCCGCTGGGTTGGTTCATGATGATCTACCCGTCCTGGATGGTCGCGCGGGCCATCCTGCAGGGATTGAATACGCGGTCGGCGCTGGGCATCGTACTACAGGCGGCGATTGCCGCCGCCACAATGACGGGCTGGGACGTTGTGACGGATCCCGCCATGTCCACCCTCGGACGCAACTGGATTTGGGAGAACGGCGGAGCCTTCTACGGGGTGCCGCGGCACAACTACCTCGGCTGGCTGCTAACTACCTTTCTGGTTTACGTGATCGCGGGCTACGTATGGAAGCCAATAGAGCGCAGCTATGGGAACGACCGGTGGTTCTCGCTGTTACCCGTGCTTGTATATGCGCTGTTCGCTGTGCGCTATGTAGCATTCAACTACTATGTTGCTCTGCAAATGGTTGCGATCTTCACCATGGGCCTGCCGGCGCTGCTGGCGCTGATGAGGACGCTGCTGGTTCCCGAGTCCAAAAGGGAACGACCGGTCCGGTCCTGATCCTCTGATGAATCCCGGCTGCAGTTAAATGCGAAGAATCGCATTGCCGATAACCTGCGGATACCCAATTTGTGCGGGGGCGAGTTGGCTCATGATGGACCATTCCGCGGAATATGATGACAGAGCTGCAATCTTCTAGCGCCTCCTAAAGCGTAAGGGCACCAATTTTATGCCCGTTTTGTACCCCCCTAAATTCAAAATCATGCACAATGGAGATATATCAATCTCAATCCGGGAACGAAAAGGAGATTCCCGGGATTGGCACGAGGTATTCGGCGCCGATGTGACGTGATGCACGGTGCAGGCGTTCGAGGGATACAGGGTTCCGGAAGTACAAGAAATATAGGGAGTTGGCTGGCTACGCGATGATGGTATGGCCTGCCTTTGATCTACCTAAGGAAGCTGCAGCGGCGCTCTCGAAAAATGCCAGTTCACTCCTCAGTAGCTCAACTGGCAGAGCATTCGGCTCTTAACCGACAGGTTGTAGGTTCGATTCCTACCGCGTCCACCATTCGAATTCAACAACTTACGGCTCCGGTAGACCGAGCGATGACCCTCCAAAGTGCCCGACTGTGGGGACTTTTGTGGGTACTCTCCTTCAAAACCCTGCGTATTCACGGGTGATTCTGCGTACTGCTGCGAAGCATTTCCTTCGGTCTTTGCCTCATCCCGCTTCTCGATGACGCTCTCCAGAGCCTTCCGCTTCGCTTCCATCCGAATATGGCTGTAATGCTTGAGCATTTGCTTGGAGACGTGGCCGGCAATGTCCATGATCGTTTGATCGCCCGCGCCGCTCTCCGCCAGCTCCGTGATGAGCGTATGCCGGTTGTCGTGCCAGCGCCCCTTCACGCCCGCGCCTTCGCGGATATTGTTCCAGACCGTCTTGAGCGTGGTGACATGGCGCTTCGGGTCCGTCGGCTGCGGCTTCCCGAAAGGGAAGACGTACCACTCCGGCTCGGTGGCTCCGAACTTGTGCTTGTACCACTCGACGTAATCGGAGAGCACGGCAAAGAGATCGGAGTTTAAGGGAATGGTGCGGCCTTCGCCGCCCGGTGTCTTCGAGCGGCCAACGGCGAGATACTTCTTGGCAAAGTTGATCTGCGCCCAGGTGAGTCGCCGGATCTCGCTGTCGCGCATCCCCGCGTTGAGGGCCAGCGTGAGCGCCAGGTAGATATGCGGAGAGCGGGCCTCGGCCGCTCGCTCCAACATGCGCTTCTTCTCATCCTCGCTGTACGCTTTGCCGATGAACTCGCGCGTCTTCAGCTTGAGCATCTTCTTCTTGCGGAGGCGGGCACGGATGAGATCGCCGGGTTCTCCGAGGATACGGAGCAGGAAGCCGACCTCTTCATTGATCGTCTTGGGAGCGGCCTTCTCATCCAGTCTGTTGTTCTGATACTGGATAACTACGTTCTCGTCGAAATCGACTTGCATCTTCGAGCCTAAAAGCCGCTTGAGATGTTCGATGGCGTACTCGGCGAACCTCGCCGAATCGGGCAAGCGCACCTTATAGGCTTTGTAAAAATCATCCGCCATATCCCGGAACACGCGGACCCGCTCGTGGCGCTGGTCACGGATATTGTTGAAGCCCGCTTCCAACTCGCGCTTGCGATTTTTCTCGGCGTCCCGCGCAACGGTTTTCGACGCGGATTTCGAGGACTCGCGGATGCGCTGTCCCGCGAACCAGAACTCGTACCACCACACGTCGCCGCGTCGAAAGAGTGCCATCTATTTCTCTCCTGTTCCCGATGGTTCGGGGCAGCCCATCGCCAGATTCACCAGCGAGGCCAGCTTGCAAATCTTGGTGTTCGTGAGCGGGCGCTGTCCTGGCCCCGGCTCTCGGAGGTTGGCTCGCAGGACCACTGCAATGTTGTCTGCCTGGGCCGCGCAATCCATTCTCAGCCCGGTTTCCCCGGCATGAAGCAGGATGTGGGCGGGACCAAGTTTATGAATGGAAGTCGAGAGGGGAATCACGAGAACGCTGGTTGCGCGCTCGTGCTGGTTGCGCGCGTTGGGCGAGACAACGATAACCGGCCGTCGCCCCTTTTCTGGCGGGTCGGTGTGGAAGTTCGTCCACCAGATTTCGCCGCGCTGCGGAAATCGTTGTGCTATCGCCATTGCTACCGTACTTCCTCTGCGAGTTGTGATTCTGCGAAGGCTCCCCAAGCATTTTCTTCCGCGACTTCCGCATCGCTCAGGGAGTCGTAATAATTGGCATAAGCCGTTTCGAGAGCCTTCTGTTGCCGGATTGTCATGAGTTCATTTAAGAGGGCGTCCAAGGTTTCCGACTCCGACTTGGATTTGCGTTCCTTGCAACTCCTGCGGATGAAGGAATCAGACTCCACGGAGATGCTGAAACTCTTCTTGATCTTGCGGCCCATCTTTGGAGAAGTAGTAGGCATAGTGTCACCATAAGTAGTATATCCGGTAAGATTATCTATGCCAATGTTGATGTGGCTCCTTTATCTCCTTAGATGGGCCGGCCGGACGGGCATGGGCTGCTCGGATACCGGACCAATTCGCCCAGGCTCTGTACCGCCTGCTGGCTGAGCGTGTTCCCATGCAGTGAGGTCATCTTCGTCATAACGGACGAGCGAGCCAAATTTACGATATGCCGGCCCGCGTCGCTCCAGCCGCCATCGACGCAATGTAGCGAGGCTGATGTGTGTGCGCTCCGCGACTTCGGCTTCCGTAAGAAATTGTGCGCTCATAATTACTGTCACCTCCATTTCGGTTATTTGAAAAGCGATTGTAACTGTCCACATGTTCAGTGCCGGAAGTCTCCAGCAGCTTTCTTGGCGAGTTGATTGGGATTCTTGTTGCTCTGCGTCGATGACGCCTGAGGCAGAGGCTTAAACCTTCATGGCTGCTCATGGCAGAGCGCCAATTTGCTCCCTTTGTCAAAACCGTGCGCTATGCCGAGGCCTCGTGTCCAATAACTTTTTGGAAGCAAGCTATAACTTTTTGAGTTCAGTACCTTAGCACCGTATTCATGCAGGGCGGGTATTTCCTGTTTGTAATCGAAGCGACAGGAAGGTTGAGCCAGATGCAAGATGGTACGTGTACAGCAAGATTTGACACACAGTGCAAGCTAGGGTAGATTTTTTCTCATTCGGGGCGCTTCGCCGTACGGGCGGAGCGATAGCTTTTGTTTCAGCTTTGGTATGCACACGGTAGCTCTCAGGATGAGGTGCATGACAAATGTCTACCCAAACCCGAATCCACGACCTTGAATTGGTTGTTGCGCTTTCTGAAGAGCGCAATCTGTCCCAGGTTGCAAAGCGTGTGGGCATGACACAGCCGGCCATCAGCAAGAGGCTGCGAGTGATTGAGCGGCGCTTGCAGCTCAAACTTTTCCAGACGAACCATACCGGCGCGGACATTACTGAGTCCGGGCGTTTCTTTGCCGAATATGCGGAGCAGAGCGTGAATCTCTTTCATCGCGGCATACATGAAGCGCGCCAGGCGAGGCATGCGCATTTGAATAGATTGCGCGTTGGTGTCTCCCCGTATCAGCCTTCCTATCTGGTAGAGATGCTCCGCACGGTGGAACTACGTCTGTATCGCAACCTTGCGGTCGAGGTCGAATCCGCATTTTCCTGCGATCTCCTCCGGAAGCTCGAACAGCATGAGATCGATGTTGCGTTGGTGGCTTCGCCTCCGTCCATGCCGTCGATCACCACAGCGCTGCTGAGCGTGCGCCAGTTCATGATCGTTTTCCACGAGCGGCATCCGCTGGCAATATTGAAATCGTTGGGTCTGGCGGAGGTGGCGACATATCCGTGGGTCTTTTTCAACCGCCACGTTCATCCCTATCTGCACGATCTGATCCTACATCGGGCGAAAGTTCAGTTGCTCATGCCGAATATTGTTCACCACATCATGCACGCCGAGCAGGTTCCAGTGCTTGTCAAGGATGGTTTGTCGGTTGCGTGGCTAACGCCGACGTGCGCGGCGCGGATTGCACGCGATGAACTTGTGGCACTCCCGCTTGTCGATAAGGAAATCCGTATCGAGACGTGTCTGGCCACGCTGGCCAGCAACACTTCCGCGCTGGTAAGTGAATACGTTCGCGGATTCATGAAACGCTACCAGCAGGAAAGACAGCCAGTGCAGATGGTGTTGCCGATAGCGGATGACGCCATTGAGATGACGGGTTGAAGATTACGCAATAGCTTCTTACTCTGGATTTGTACGAGTACATCTTCCCCATGGGATTTTCGCAGAGAGGTAAGTGTCCGTGTATGACCCTGTCTTCCCCAAACAGGCAGCTGAAGTTCTCTCTCGTTTCTTTGCCATGGTTCGAAAGGCTCCGCGCGAGGCAGCGATGCGGCTCCATCATGGAAGCGATGGCCTTAGCCCAGACTTGCTGACAAACCTTCGTCAATTCGGTTCGACACCGACACCCCGCCAGTTGCAGGCGATCAAGCTGCGACTATCGCTGACGATTGGCGGAGCGTTCCAACTCTTCGGATATGACCTCGATCGTATGCGAGACGTTGAGACGCAACTCAATGGAGGGCGGACGCGATTCGTAGAGTCCTATCCATTCTATCGAGATTGGCCCGTCGATCTTCCCGGAGTCCTTGGACACTGGATTGCCCGATGATTTGAACCGAAGAGATAGTTAGTGTAACGCAGCGGCTTCTGAGTTCAAGTAGCCGCCGTCGGGGGTGTGGAGAAGTGGGAAGCGCGAAGCGGTTTCCACTTCTCCA